>ERZ791871.168-NODE-168-length-98047-cov-16.590048_pt1 | contig 98047 bp, 82 predicted proteins | sample MGYA00510280_ERZ791871 | MGnify/ENA primary metagenome ERZ791871 (study PRJEB30046, sample SAMN00792111) | human gut metagenome | study: EMG produced TPA metagenomics assembly of the A metagenome-wide association study of gut microbiota in type 2...
TGCACCATTTGTTAAAGAATTAATGAAAGCATCGTAAGTTAAACTAGGATTAGTTTTACTAGCTTCCTTAAAAGCATTAAACAATTCCATATCTCTCTGAGTCTTTTCAACAATACCAGTTTTTAAAGACTTAACAAGTTTAAGTTGAGTAGTTAGAAGATTACGACCTTCTTCACTATTTTCAATCTTAGCTCTAACTAAATTAAGAACTTCTACTTGTACCATGTTTTGAAGAGCATTATAGTTATTAACGTATTCTTCATTACTTGATAGTAGTTGACGTTGTTCATTAGTTAAAGGTTCAATTTCTGCATCAATACTATCCCAAAGACTGACTTGAGCAGCTTGAGGTTGTTGACCGAGTTGTTGCTGTTGCTGAACAATAGCACCTTGTTGCATTTGTCTTTGACGTGCCATTAACAGTTGCTTCTGACCTTCTAACAGTTGAATCTGTTCATCGATCTGAGTACCTGCTAAAACTGGATCGCCGCCACCTAGTATAAATTGATTCATAACTCTATCTATCTATTGTATTTAATTACTTGAATAACATTATGCTGCCGGAGCAGGAGTAGTCTGAGACATACCACATGGCAAACAACCGTTAGCGTTTCTACCAACAAGACCAGTAGTAGTAGGTTCATTAGGAAGAACAGTAACACCGTAGATAACATTGCAAGTCTTACGGTCAACGTAGTTAATACCAGCAGTAAATGCTTTTTCAATTTCACACTGAATAAGCTTGTCTTGATACGGACGAACAGCACTGTTAACAGCAACCTGACATTTAAGACTGTCAATCTCTGCTTTAAGAGCATCGTAGTTATCACGCTGTCCTTTATATAAAGAGAAGTCGGCATCAATCTGAGACTTATACAGTCCAAACATTTCACTGTCAATAACTTGACGATCTTGGAAACGTTGATTCTGCTGAGTTAAAGCCCACTGATAAAGACCACCTTGCAGAGCAAGAGTATCTTCACAAGATTTAGCCCATGCTTGGAAAGCACTAGGAGCAGTAGTTCCTGCACCAATTCCAGTACCAACAACATTGATATTAGTAGAACCATCTCCTAGCATACCGCCACCACCAGTCGTGTCTAACAAACCAGTTGAACGGCGATTGTTTCCAAACAATGCCCAAGCTCCAAGAGCAGTACCAATAATACCAAGAGTTAAACCGGCATTAGCTTTACCGTTAACATCACGACGATTGTAACCGTCCATTCCTGCTCCGTTATAACCTTCGGGAACAACTTTTACTTTTTCAATTACTTGCATAACAATAAGGTTTAAGTTTTAAAATTAAGGGAATCTGTAATAGCTATTACACCATTAAAACAAACGGAGTTATAAATAATTCGAGCATTATCGCTAATTAACAATCTGATTAAATCTTAGTAAAAATATACTAGAGTAGCGAACAAAATAAAAGGCTAAGTTGTTTTAACCTAGCCTTTTAAGTGCATACTATTAGAGTTATCGTTTTATTCGATTAGTTCATAGTTTTCAATAGAATCAACTGGTGTAGCTCCTTCTCTTACGGGGGAGGTTTCAGCAATACACCGATAAAGATTACCTTCGTAATTAACGATAGTATTTACTTTAATAACCTTATCAAAGAAAGATTCCCAAGCAGGATAAAGTTCTTTAAGTTGAAGAGCTTTAGCATTATCGAAATTATATTCGTTAATATGAAGTTTAGCATAACTAATTCCTGCTGCAATAATAAGAAAAGAATTGAAATTAGTATCAACTGGAACTTCTTGTTCTTCTTCCCAACTCCATTCTTCACTATTAAGAACTTCGGATAGTTCTTGACTATCCCAATAATACTTAGTAAGATTCTCGTCGTCTGCTTGAGTAAGAACAGGAGCAATCTGTTCATAACCAATTAGAACTTTAGAACCATCTTTATTCTTTCTCTGATGTGCGAGAACAGGTAATCCATGACCTATTAACCACGTAACTGTAACAATTACATAAACCATAATTTAATTAATTTAATTTGTTTCACAATAAATATATTACTCATTAGAAGTTTGATCAAATATAGGATTATTAAGATCAATAATACCACCGTTATTAATAAGATTACGAAGCATATTAATATGATAAGTATTATTAATTGATTTACTCCATAGCATTTCTTTATAGAATACCATCTTACGATATTGATTCCATTTACCTATTGTAATACCTAAGTCATCAGTATTAGTACCTGCTTTAATTATAGTTCCATTATAATTAGTCTTAGTACAATATTGAATTGGATCAGTGTTTGTAAGATTTCCATTACTTGCTCCAAAACTAAGTTGAAATTCTTTATTTTCAGCACTTATATAACTATGAACAAATGCACCACCTCCTAATTTTGTATTTCCTTTTCTTTGAATACAACTATTTAGATTAGGATTATCGAAATCTTTATATTTAATAATATAAGTATAATCAGTAAACGCAGGAATATTAGCACATTCTATATAATTAGTAATGCCATCAAGACAAAGACCATAATAATCTGGAAGTATTTCAATAGTAACTCCGTCATTATTTATACCATTATTTAATCTAATATCAAAACCTATTAATTTATTATTACTAGGTGTACTAGTTATTTCAATAGGTACACTAGAAGGCAATGTAAATACTCCATTTTCAGATATTTTAAAAATAGTAATCGTAGAAGGATTAGAACTACTAACATATAAATAACTTATAGTTTCTCCTTCTTTTAAGTTAGTTATTTTAACTTTAAATTCAGGAATTGTAATAGAAGTAACGACGCCATCTCTATATACGTATGTCCATATTAATGCGCCACCTCTTATATCATTGCCATAGACTATTACTTTATTTTGAGAAACATTAGATTCCCAAGTACCATTGTTATCTCTATAATTTACCCAAGTCTTATTTGCACCAAACACAACAGGATAACCATTATAACCAGACATACCTTCGTAAGCAACATTCTTATTTTCTAAAGAATAAGCATCTTCATCAGAAGTAGACGCAACAGGTTTAGCAGTACCTAAATTCTTAATAGTGTTTCGAGTCGCAGTATCACTATTTGATTTACCAGTAACATCCCAATAGTATTCAGGTTTCGGAAGATAACCAGTTGGAATACCACACCATTTATTAAGAATAGTACGATCTTCATTAGAAGGAATCTCTGGAAGAAGAATAGTACGATACATTGCAAATTGAGCATAATTAATATCTAATATAGATTTACCAAATAATGGATTAGAACTATTACCTGTATTAACAATATCGCATTCGGCAGTTATAATATGTGTTATATATTCTAATTCAGTAGACTTAACATAACTATTAAATACATTATTTATATAAGTATTACCATTCAATCGAGCATTATATGCTATATCATCTTCTGTTAATAAAGCAAAACTTTTCCAAGCAGACTCAGTACTAGCATTACGTCTTTGATCATATAATATAATATGAGTTTGATTAAAAATATAACTAACTTTAGTAACTAAACACTTACCTCCATAAGTTAAATTCTGAACAGTACCGTAATTAGTAACTCCATCGAAATAAAGACTATCTTTATAATCAGGAAGAACTTCAATAGTAAGACCATCAACATTCGCATTATTATTCAATTTGAATGTAAATCCTATTGACTTATTAGTACTAACATCTTCTGTAACAATAGGTACACTAGCAGGAAGAGTATGTATTCCATTTGTTTTTATAGACACAGAACTAACAACTGAATTATTATCACTAGATATATAATGATATTGTACAATCTCTCCATCTTTTAAATTACTTATTTTAATTTTAAATTCCGGTACATTAACAGAATTAATAACTCCGTTAGATATTACCCAAGTTCTTATTAAGAAACTACCAGTAGGTTCTGACTTATAGATAACAATAGAAGTAGAATTTAATTCATAATTCCATATAGTACCGTCATTAGTAGCAATATTAGTCCAAGTTTTATTCTTTCCGAATACAACAGGATATCCATCTTTACCACTCATTCCTTCATAAGAGAAGTTATATAGTTTAAGATGTCTATTTTGACCACTTATATCTGGAAGATAACCGAGAGCTTTAATAGCACTATTAGTAAAAATTGCAGGATCGTAAACGAACAAAGGTTCAGCAGTAGATAACAACCATTTCTTTTTACAACCAAAAGATAACGATTTAGTTACTACAATATCTTTATTAATAATTTCATTATAAGAATAAGTTTTAGGATCGCCACCTATAAGATAGCCATGAATACTCCACAGTATTTGATTATTATAGGTTATACTATTTACTTTAATAGTAGAACCTACTTTAACTTTATCTCCCCAAGTATATTCTTTATTAGTATCTTTATCTACTAATTTAAACATTACTGGATAAGGTTGAACAATACTTTCATAACGAACATATTCTTCAATAGTAATACTAATTCGTTGTGGAGACTTAGTAGGAAATGGAATCTCAACTCTCCAATAAGTAGGATACTGAACAGGCTTATAAGATTGTTTATTGATAGTTAGATCAGTAACTTCATTAACGCCAATAACAGTAATATCCATTACTAGATTAGCATCTGTTGGATTATAATATTCTCCATTAACAAGAGCTTTAATAGTACCATCGGACATTCTAATTCTAGGAGTAAATACATAATTACTGTTATTACTAGTAACTTCCGGACGCCATATCACCATTCCTTTATCATAGAAACTGCCTATCTTATACTTCTTGAGTTGACGTTCGAGAAGGAACTTTGACATAGTATAACGAAATAACATAGCAGACCATATAGAAATGTATGAAAATCTAGGGTCACCATCTCTAATAACTCCAAGCCACATACGACTAGTATCAAGACCACTTCCAAGCGATAGATTCTTGCCATTATAATCGTACTCATATTTAGTTTGACTAGCAATAGATTTTTCATTTAATTTAGGATTTTCTATTAAGGATGTTACTTGACCAAATGTCCAAGTAGAAGTTCTAGGAGGATTAAGATTAAACGTTTGTTCTAATATAAATGCACCGTCTCTACCTTCAATAGATTTAGATACTATTGAACCAGTTTGAATACTACTATCAGTAAACAACCATTTACGAAGAGATGCAACAGTATAATCTTTCCAAATAGGAATATTAGTTACTTTACCGAAGTTATTAATACCGTTAAGAGTAAGAGCACCTTCATTATCGGGAATTATCTCAATAGAGAAACCAGTCCAATCAAGATCAATGTCTCTAATACTTCCAAGATAAAAACCAATACTAGAAGTATTTCCTTCTAATGAATTACTTGCAGGTAAATCGTATATTCCATCAGAATTTATATATAGTGTTTCATTATTATTACTATTTACAATATATGTGTATTTTATAGTATTTTTTATTCCAGTAACTTTAATTCTAAAAGCGTTATTAGAAACACTTCTAATATGATAAAGTAAATAATCATTAGTTAGTTTACCTATAATTCTTATAGAAGTATTATCTTTAATAATACCTGTTTGAATTCGATGAATTAACCACTTTTTATCAAATACTTCATTATACTTATTAATTCCACTATTACCTTTCCAATTCATATTATACATCTGCATATCGAATCCATAGATAAAATCTTTCAACTTATCTTCGAACTCAGCATGATTATCATTAGTAATACCTTGACGTTTAATATCATATAGAATATCCGGTTTAACTACAACTCCCGGTCTATCAAGATTAAAATATTCTATTACTTGATTGATTTCGTCAATAGTAGCTTTACCTTTAATTATCATATTAAAATAAAATACAGCGCGAGATACTTCGGATACAATATTATTATAAATATAACCTTGAATATAAAAATTCATATCACTAGTAAGAGCATCAGCAATATTAGTATTATAATCATTTTTATCTCCAAGAATATTAATAAGTCCTTTATTAGAAGGAGTTGGAAGTTCAGTATATATTCCAACTATACCTGTCTTATCTAAATCTGTATTGATATAAGTATTATAAACAAATCTAGTACTATCATTACGAATGCTATTAAACAGCGTACCTTTAGCAGAAGAAGATAATTCTAATTGAGTTATCATAGATACAATAGTTACTGAATCTGCATCATTGCCAATCATTTCTCGAAATGGTTTAACAGATTTAATAACAGTACCATTACCATATATACCACTAAGTAGTAAACCTCCAGTATAACGTGACAACTGTTTAACTTCAAGTGTTGCACCTTCATCTAAAGCAAATCCAATAGCATTAACAGCTCCTTCATCTTCGGTACCACTATATAAATCAGCATAAGATTCAGGAACAGCATTAACTCCTTGTTGAAGATTAAATACAGTTCTAACATTAGGTTTATTCTTATCAATATAATAATATCGACAACTCTTAGAACAGTTAACATTAATAATGAAACTAGGAATACGTTTCTTATATTTAGCAGGATTCGTATAAAGAACAACACGATTAATATCCGGACCAATTGATTTAAGAGTTACTTCATCTATATAAGTAACAAACTTAGTATCTACCGTAAGAGCAGGATTCATGAAGCTAAAGAATGGAGCATCATATCCATCTTTAATATTATCGAAAGTACCGTTATAAACAATGAGATCGTTACCTTGTCCAGTTTTATCTTTAAGTATATCTTTATCGCTATCGGTGTTCTTTTTACCATAGCAAGAAGTTACACTTACCAATCTTGCTTTGAGGTCGGGTGGGAGATATCTCCCACCACTAACCTTAGACTTGAAGCCAATACCATTAGCAGCTCCAAGACCAGTAATATTAATACCCATATTGCAAACCTTCAACAGCAGTTACTACTTCTTTAACTAATTCAACATTCCAACCCGGAAATACAATAGTTTCAATAGGATCTTCCATACCATAAAGAATAACACTAACTGTAATATTCTCTTCAGTAACGTTCTTTAGCAAGAATGGTTCTTTGCCACCACGACCATCGGGAATACTAAAGTTAGCACCTGTAATATTACCCATTATAGAAATTTGTAGACTGTTCGCAGCATTAGCGCGATTATAAATACAATTACCTTCCATATCAATATTATTTAAAGAGTTAATAATAAGTGCTTCCACCCGTTCATTCCTTTACGGGGGAAGCACACAAATATACTAATTTATTTTTAATGTCATAACTATTATTAATTAAGTCATACCATTATTCCAAGTAGCAGGAATACTTGCTCCATTAGTTAGATTAGCTTTAACCATTCGATAAAATACATTAGCTCTATTATTAGACGATAGAGCATTAAGCCAAGTCCAAAACTCTGGAACACTACCAACAGTATCAGTAGCAGCATAGAATACTCCCGAACAATTAGTAATGTTCTTATGCTTATTAGCAGTAAATAGATTAGAACTAATCTTCTTAGGACTTCGACCGCTCCATCCTCCACTATTAGTTGCAGAAGCAAAACAATAACTAATATCTCGAAGATTTGTATTACGAGAGAAAGTATTCTCATGAACTTGTGTTTCAGCAGTAGTTCCTAAGAACTGACATTCTAACCAAGCATGATCTATATTTTGTAAATTTAAGTTATTAATAAATGTAGATTGATCAATAATTACTTTACTAGGAATAATAGTAAATACAAACGCATAACTCATTGTAATTAACTTAGGAATATTAGCAAAGAATTCAGTAGAATAAGCAAGACCTTCTTCATTAGTCGTAGTATTATTCCATTTATATGGAGTTAATAACGGCATCATGTAGAACATATAAGATATGTTTTGTACATTCGATATCGGCTTGAACAAGTAAGGACAAGGACGACCACGAAGACCATAATTCATATAATTATAAGAAGGATCTCCATTACTTCTTCCACTATAATAGAATACTCCTACAACATTAACTCCCGTAGTATTACTACAACTAGAGAATATATCTGGTGGACAGAAGTAATTCATGATTTTACGATTAGTTGCTTCTGACGCAGGAGCACTAATCGCATCAGCAGGATCGTTAAACTCTTGTGGAATATCTGGACTAACAGAAATATTACCAGCAGTAACAGTAGTATATAGTTCAGAATTACTAATCATATCGTACAATCCTGTAAGACCATCATAAGCATAGATATTCCAAACAAGTTCATATTTATTATAATTAGGATTATCTATAACACGACGAATATCTCTACTAGGATTAGGAATAGTTTGCTCTTCATCGATGAACTCATTAGGATTATAGTTAGGATTAACTATATACTTAACAGGATTATATTGTTCATTAGGTATAAGTAAATCACCATAATCATTAGACTTCAAACTACCATAGTTCATAGTATATGGAGCAGCATTAACATCTTGGAAGTATTGCAAGCAATAAGCCATATTAGTAATGCTCTTTCTACGAGTAGTTCTTACTATACTATAAGAACGTTCTTTAGGCATAGCAATTGGAAGTTCTTTATCGGGAATCCAGTCACCATTAGAATCAATACCAAAATTAGGAGTTATACCATCAGTAGTAGCGTCTGCTTCTTTCCATCCTTTAATAGTAGAACTAACAAGTTGTTCTTGATAGAATAACTTATAAGGTATCATTCCTGTCTTAGCAAACTTAACATTAGTTTCTGCAAAACAGTAAGCAGCGTTAACTATCTTACAGTTCTTGAAACCTCCCCCCGTAAGGGAGTACTTCACGTTTTCCATGTTATAAAACTCGTATGATATATTAATAAGATTAACACAATCTTTAAATATATCTTTAGGTAGTTCTACAACAGTTCCAGTAGGACATTTTATATTACTAAAGAATCCCGGAGCTTCGACTAATGCACTACAACCGCTAAACACTTCATAAGGAAATATTTCTGTATCTTCTTTAAAGAATGTTTTAGTGAATCCTGTAAAGCAAGGATTAGTAGTTGCATTCGTAACAGATGTATCAGTAATATATTTAAGTTTAGCTTTAATTCTACGGAACATAGAATTATGAATAGGGAATTCAATAGTACTATTACTAGCAGCATTGAAAGAACCATAAATACCATAGAACACACTAGTAAACTTATCTGTTTTACCTTCGATCTGTCCTCCGAATACATTTAATAATGAACCAGTAGAATGATTAAGATTATTAAAACTATTAGTTACATATTGTAATCTAGGATTGTTGTAGAACAAAGGACAATACTTAGTTCTCTTCTCATCATCATTCTCAACTAGATCAAAGTTAATATTAGAACCGTTAAACATTCCATTAACATAAACTAGTTGAGGAAGATTAATAAGAAGTCTACTAGCTTTAGCAGCACTGAAGTCAGAAGTAGTTGGTTCAATTGTCCATTCTCTACTAGCATCAGTAATAAAACAAAGTGTACCACTAAATAACAAATAAAAATAAGTTATCTTCCATTCTATATTACCAACAGGTCTAGCAAATATAAAATCGTCTGTATATTTAATACCACTAAAATAGAACGCTTGTGACATTGCTGTAACATTAACAAGTGGAGATAACAAACCGTTTCTATTAGTTATTTCTTCATTACTATTTCTAGTACAAGTATAGATAATACAATTTCCACCGGGAATACTATAGAACAAAGAACTCATACTAGTTACTTTGCCACAATTAATAAACATATTGCGATTGAAACTATCTACAATACTAAGTTGTATTTTAGCACCATAGAAGCAATTGTCTAGTATAGTAACGTTATTACATTTATAAAGAACATAATAAGCATCAAAGAGTTTACAATTAGTTCCTTTAAATGTATTACTCATATTAGTAGTACCAATAGTTATATTAGTACCAAGATTAGTATTAGCTTCCCATTCTGTTTTACCTGCTGTTGTATTAGTTTTAGAACCATAGTATTGATTAGCATACATTGGCGTCTTACCATTAACTAAAGCAGGTGGTTCATGAATATAGAAGTTATTACATTCATTAAATGTACTAGTACCAGTAAGTTTAATATGTCCAAATACTCGTTTAAGAGAAGTACATCCAACAAAGAAACTACTACCAACACTAACAGGAGCATCTGGATTATTATCAAACTTAAAGTAATGAACGCCTGCTGCACTAGTAACAGTAAATGTACTAAGTCTTAAATTAGTAACATCGAAGATAGGATTATCATTATATTTAGGAATTGGTTTATTACCATATTGAATAGAATTAATATTAGTATTATTCATAATCAATTTAGTAAGTTTCGGCAATTCGGCAGCAGCTTGAATAGGCTTAGTAGTATTAGTTCCACTAATATTAAGTTCTTCAATATTCGGAGCGCCAACAATATAAATATCTAATCCACTATTAGTACATTTACTAATATTAATAGTCTTAACTTTATTACAATTAGATACATTAAACATAGTAAGATTTACGTTGTTAGTACAAGTAATTGCAACAAGATTAGGACAGTTAGTAATATTAATAGTATGTAAGTCTCCTAGATTACTAAGATTTAATTCAGTAATTTTTTCACAAGAATCAATAGTAACAGACTTCAATCTCTTACATCCACTAAAATCTATGCTGTCTAAGAATGGTTGATTAACTAGTGTAATAATCTCAATAGAACTATTAGTAATATTAAGAGATGCAAGAGAAGCATTAGGTAGAGACATAGAAGTTACTATTGAATTAGATATATCTAAGTCTTTCAACTTAGTGTATTTCTCAATATTAACTGTAAACGTACCTACTTCGGAACTTCCACTCCAAAACTTAGTATTAGACAAATCAATATGTCTAACATCTGAGAAGTCTTCGTCATTAACGAATACTGTTTCAAATGGAACAGGAGCATTACTAAGAGTATCGACATCAGACAAATCTAATTGAGAGAAACTAGGAAGTTTCATAGTAGACATGAAACGTTGAAATCTCATCTCTTTTAGACCTCGAATATCATTAATTTGCGGAGTATTGTTAATAGTTATCTGAGTATTAAAAGAACTAATAGGTGCTAACTTGATTAAAGTAGGAACTCCTTCTTGTAAGAAATATCTAGTATCAGTAGTATTACCAATGTTGATGACAAATATCATCGGAACATTAGAAGTAATAGTAAGACGAGGATTTGTAGCTTCAGCACCACCAGCAGAGAAAGCACCTTTAGTATTATAAGGTTGGAGATTAGATACATTATTATATCTAAATACTCCATCAAAGAACCACCAACGTTTCTTTAACCAATCTCGAACATATTCAACACGAGTACCATGTAAGAATTCAATATTAGCATAAGACGCAGAACCTCCTGCTTCACTAACATAAGCAGTAAGATACTTAACATTGTAGTCATAATTAAATAAAAGCTCTCCACATGATTTAGTTTGTGCAGAGAAGTATTCATCTATATAATGATTAACGTCTTTACTAATATTAGCATTGTTTCTCCATAAATCCCAAAGTTCTTCAAGAGAAGAATCAAAAACTCCAGTATTAATAAAAATACTATCACGAAGAACATCCCACATACGAGAACTATAAGTATCATAACCACCATCAGGAGAATTACGAGTAATAACTAATGAGTTAACATCTGTATTAGGATTATTAGAGAAAGTATCAAGATATGCTGTTTTAGCAACAGATTCAAGAGCAGTATTATCAAGACCGTTAGCAGTATCCATATCGTAGAACCTAATAAAAAATTTATTAGTTCCTCCAACATCATAACATACAGCAGTCATGTTCTTACCAAGAGAATCAACAAGACCGAACTTAACACATATTAATAAATAAGAATAAGCATTCTTAATTGAGAACCTAGTATCAAGTTCAGCAGCAAGAGTAGACCAACTTGATTGAGCAGGATATTCACCATCTGTTTCAACGTATCCGCCAGATTGTTCATTCCAAGTATATTTCTTAACTGTGGAAGAAGTCATTTGAGCAAATAGAGTAAACAGTCCTTGAAGAGCTGTCCAAACAGCATCATCAGTAACAGGAGCAGTTGGGTCTAACCAATTACCACCATTATATTTAAACTCTCCTACATGTTTAATGATAGAGATATCGTCTTGCATAAACAAAGCTAACGGTAATGTCTTGTTTCCATCAACAATAACATTAGCGTTTTCACCTATTTCATAAGAATAAACTTTTTGCTGATCAATACTACCAAACTTTTCATTCTGACCATAAGCATGATAAGAAGTAACAAAAGCAGGGAGAGCATTATCTACATATTCACCAGTACTATTCTTTATCTTAGTAGTAAAGTCTTTTAAGAATCGGAAGCCCATATTGTAATAAGCACCACGACCTAAATTGAAACTATAAATACCAAGACAAGTCTGAGTTTCTTCTCCATCAAACTGAATAAGAAGAATACATGGAAAACCTTCAAGAGTTTGTTTAATAGTTACTTTCTCATGAACTTTAGTTTTATCTCTAGTATCAGTTGGACGACGAGCTTCGAGTTCTTCCATTGGAGGAGTTTTCTCAAATAGAATATCAGCGTTATCATTAATCCATTTACCAATAGAAGCATTGTTAGCATGAGCACTATCGACAACATCGGCTTTAAGAGTAAACTGTCGTTCGGGAAACCAAGTCTCTTTAGGCTGGAATAATTCGTAATCAAGATTACTACCGTCATCTGCTTTTAACATCTTATCAAAACGAATCTCAAGATTCTTAATAAGATTGTTCATAGTAGATGTTCCTTGCTTAGAAACAGCAACATCAGTAGTACTTTCAGCACTAGATTTTCCAGAAGTAGGACTAAAGTAACTCATAGTACAACCTGTATACCAATTATTATTCTGTCCACCAATCTCTTCAAATACTGCACGAGTAAAACCTGTATTAGCACAGTTGATTAACATTATATCAACAGGAAGAGTACGAGTAGTATCAGAAATAAGACTATTAAAGTTAACAGTAGAATAAGTCTGATTAATATCATCCCATAAAGTAGAATGTGCAGAGTTATCAGAAGTAGAGAAGAAGTTACGTAACTTAGCAGAATTGTAAGCTACGAAATCAATACTACCATCTTCTAGAAGTTTAGCTCTAGCATTAGCATTCATATAATTAATAACAATCTCTTTGTCATTAAGTGGAGAACGGAATAACTTAATATCATAGAAGTTAACATCAGAATAATTCTGAATATGACCTGTATTACTAATATCACAACCAAGATAAATCTTAGAAGAACTCTTCCAAGTAAAGTCAGTCTTTATTTCACGTGCAACATTAAGAGTACCGTTAACAAAAATACCAACAACTCGTTTATCGGGATTCTTATTAACAATAAAGTCAACAGTGTTGATAACATTCTGTTGTACCTTACAACTAATAGTTTCTTTAATGTTGCCATCAGTATAACTCCAAGTAATATCTTCAAGACCAATTTTAATACCTTCTGAGAATTGTTCATCAGTATTATAGTCACCACAGAAGAATACTGTTCTATTAGTAAATGGATGAACATCTGTTTTAAAAGTAACAGACATAGAAAATCCTTGTCTACTCCAATTTGTTAGTTCAGTAGAATTATCTTTAAAAGGTTGAATATCTATAATACCATATGCTTCACCCGAAATACGTAACATAGATTGTCCATCTTGAGTTAAGAATCCAGATAAAGCACCATTAGTATTATAAACTTCAAGATTAGTAACTGCACCAACAGGTTCTAAAGAACCCGGAGGAGTAAACTTAGGAACATTAGATGTCCATTGTCTAGCAGTAGGAGTTTGAGGAAATGATTCTTGACGAATATGCCAAGCAGCATACATAGAATTATTAGGATTCTGATCGGGAATCAAAGACTGAGAACTTGCAACAATTTGACAAATAAGTTCAACATCAGTAATAGGATCTCCTTTTTCAGACCAACAACGAAGAGTTATATTCCAATCACCAAGAATATCTCCTTCTGTTGGAATAGCCCAAGAAAATACTTGTTGTTTACCACGCTGAACATATTGATTATCGTTATAGTTTCCAGTATCAAAATAACCGATATCACGAATAGTACCATTATGTTCAAGACGAACAGCATAGTAAATAAGAGAAACACCTGCAAGATAAGGAGTAAATGCAAATGAAATATTACCACCTTGAGAGAATTTAGTTTTCTCAACTCCTTCATCTACTTCTGCTTTACTAGTAATACCTTCTACGAGAACTACTAGATTAACACCATCTTCTACTACTGTACGATTAGTTACAACATCTGATTGAACAGTAGAACCTGACATATCAGTAAATGCTTGTGCTTGAATAGTATAAGAACTACCTGCAATAATATTACCAAGTTCCCACAAGTTAACATTTACTTGACGAGGAGTAGTACTAGTTGTAATACCAAGATCAATACTCTTAGAAAAACCGTTAGTTATATTAGTTACAACAAGACTAGCTGCGCTACCAATAATCTTACTAGTAACAGTATAAGTTATAAAATAATCAATACCAACAGTAGCAGTACTTCCTGCAACACTACTTGCTAATTTAATACTAGCTTCTACTATATTAAGTAAATAAGATTCGGCAGCAAATCCATCAGTATCGGTAGCCGTAATGACTACCGAATGAGTACTGTTATTTGAGAATTGATCTAACTTAGGAATAATAAGAGTACCGGGAGTATTAGTCCATGCTTCTTGATCTTTAATAATACTATTGCCATCAAGAGAAACATTTATAAAATAACGCTTATTATTCTTAGATGATTCAATAAGATAATTAAGCTTTATATTAGTTGTAACACTAGAATATAAATACTTTGTATTACCTTCTACTACAATGTCTCCATTAGTAATAGTAACTTTAGCATCAGTAGTACCTCCACCACCTCCGCTACCACCGCCACCATGCTCTGCTAACCAAGCAATATGACCATCATGTTCTGCAAGTTTCTCCTTGTACTTAACAAGAACTTCATTAATATTCTCTTCTACTTTTCCATTAGCAACTTCCTCAGGATCGAGAAGACGAGGATCAGTAGTGATAATATTATTAGCATTACCGGCAGCAACTACTTCCCATTGTCCGGTCTCTTTATTAAATCGCTTAATTACTTCTGACATAATTATTCAATTATAGTTATTATATCATTACCATTATTTGTTTCTCCATTACCGCCAATAGCTTCGGCATTAGGAGCTTCGCCTTGAATATTAATATTATATTTACCGCTATTATTAAAAACATTAGCTACCTTCTTAACTTTAGCCTCTATTTTATTACTGTAAACATCATATATAATATAGAAAGGATAACGCTGACCAGCATTTACTTTAGCAGTAATATTAGTTCTACTATTAATAGTAATACTAGCAGGAAAGAAATATCGAAGCCACGGAGTATTCGGGCTAGGCAATTCTTTATTACTCGTGTGTTTATAGCCCGTAGCTTGGCTCATAATGTACACAGGAGCGGTTATTTTACCGACTAACTCGAATGTACACAGATGTTTTACCATGTCGTAATTCGAATTATTTTGCCATGATTTAGGGAATTTCTGACCCTTTAGGAAGCCCTCTGCTGTCTCTTCGTACAATTCTGTACTTCCGAAGTTACTCTGCAATAACTCTGCTGTAACTTGAATTATAGGCTTCATGGAACTATTAGGATTCTCGATTAACGGATAACTACAACTATATGTATGTTTATGACCTCCAAGACATAAACGATAACCATTGTTATTTAAGAACTTCGAGAACCAATAAGCATTAGCTTTACTAGTATTAAAGTTAAGACGACTTCCACTACGTTCAACATCCGGATATTCAGTATTGTCCCAATAAAATGAATTGATAAGATTTTGAGTAATAATTGTAAAAGGCATTTCATGACAATAAGCTACTTTATGTCTAATACTACTATCGATATATTCTAAGTCTTTCTCGCACCATTGACGAATATAATCATAAACAACACTTTGTGGATTAAGACCATAAACATCTCGTTCAGTATTAGAACTAATCTCACTGTTAACACATAAGAAATGAGTATCAGCAAAATCAAATGAATACAAACATTCAATATAAATCTCTTTATTCTGTATAGTAAATACAGGAGGATTCTCTTCATTTATTTCATAGCAATAGAAGAATCGAATGTTAGTAGCATTAATCTTAGAGTTATCACCACCATCACCAAGAACATAAACATTAGCAGGAGTTAAATCGTTGTTACCAACACTAACCATTTCTGGTAGAGTAAACAAAGGAGCACGACCCGAATCATAATCTAACCATTCGTTAATACGATTACCATTCTGAGTCATATCACCAGTATTAATCATAAACTCTACGCTCTCACTAGCAGCATTAATATGATTATCTGCAATATTCTTAGCAGCAATTTTCCATACTTGATATTCATCCCAATTAAAACCTTGCTGATCAGAAGTTTGTAAGAATGTCCACTTATTCTGAATATTAACAGCATCTTTAATAATGAACTTATAAGTAGGACTTCTATAACTAGAATCACTTATACGTTCAATATAGTATTCGTAGTCTCCAGCTGATAATTCAGTTAATACAACTTTATGAGAAGTAAAAGGAGTACCATCAGTAGTAATTGCACGAATACGATTATAATACTTACGAACACCAGTTTCATCTTTGAATGATTCAATACCTGTCCAACCACTAGCTCCTACTTTTCTATAATAAAGCATCTCATCATAGTATCCAACAGATACCCAATTAAAGCAACGACTAGCATTAGGAGCTGTACCTCGACGACCTAATGTCATAGTTACTTTATTAGGTTTAGTAGGATCTAACAAAGTCTTGTTGAAGAATATATTCTTATTTTCAAATGAAGCACGAGGAACATACTTATCAACAGTAGGAATAACATTAGCTTCTAGATTAACGAAGTACATATCATTAGCGTTATTTCTAGCACTAAGAGCTTTAGTAGCTTGATTAACAGGATCCATAGTATAATACTTAGTGAATAAGTAATTACTAGTTAGATAACCGTAAGCAGTATTCTCAGCAGCATCTACTTTATCTGCGTCACCAGCATTAAGTATTTGTAAGCCTACGAGATCAATGTAGCCTTTAGATACCCTTATGGGGGTGGTAGTATTATTATAAGGATTAGCAACACTAGATGGAGTAGTTCCCCAAGTTAAGAAGAATTTAGCTTTACGATTATCAAACTTAATAAGTTTACCATCGCTAGCTATCCACTCCATATCAAAGGTTTTAACTTTAATACGAGTAGTATTAACATCCATAACTGAACATTGAGCACCACGAATAAGAAAAGTAGAACCCGCTTTTATCTCCCCCCATAAAGGAAGTGTTTCCCAATCTCCACCCTCTGTACCATACTGTAATGATAATCCTTTTAGAGATACATCTTTACCAGTAAGATTACTAAGTTCAACGAAGTTATGAGAACACGGATTATAACTATATTCATCACTAGTAATACCTCCGCAATATAAAGAATTTATATATAGTTTTTGAAGATATAAACTAGTAACATAAACCCAACCAGTATTAGGATCTTCTTGACCACCAGTAGGTTCAGCTTGATCAGTATCAAGTTCTTTCTTATAAACAACAAGTTGTCCATTGTTGTTTACTTTAACTCGATAGATTTGACCACTAGGAGCAATCAAACCAATAGTATCAAGTTTATCGAGAGCTTCGTAATCAATACTACCTCCGCCACCGCTACCTCCGCTACCAGTAAGATTAACAGGTTCTCCGTTTATCTTAGTATATAAACGTTTAACATCAATGGCAAGAAGAAGTTCGTATTCAACAAACTTCTGAAAGTTAGCTTGTATTTCAGCTAATGTACCATAATGTCCGCAAACAGCTTTAGTAGTTGGTTCAAAACCCTCAGCAGTCGGTTCTAGACTATTAGCAATACGGTTGACATTACGAAGAACAATGTTCATCTTTTCACTTGGAGCAACACTAGGATCAATAGGCTCATACTTACTAAGTAAAGTACTAGTTACAGTATTACTAACATGTCCGGGAGTAATAATTAAATCTCTTTGACGAACAATAGTATCCAAATAGTTTTGGATACTTTGTATTGCTTCTATAACAGAAGCAAGATCATCATTACCAACAATACCTGCTTCTTTGCCAGACGTATCTATCCAAAGAGCATCTTTATTAGTAGGAGGAGTATCTTGTGCGATAACAGCTTCTACAGTTTTATTAATAACTTCGTCACGTAGATCACTAACTTCTTTGTTAGTATTTTCAATAGTAGTATTTACTTCTTCGAATTTATCATCTACGTCTACGAATTTATCATCTATTTCTTTCTTATTATAATAATCAGAAAGATCAGCACTTAATTGTTTAAGTACTAAATGTTTATTTTCAGTACCTCCTTTGAACCAATATTCTTCAATTACATTTCCTTCTTTTCTAATACCTACGGTTAAACCTATCGCACGGGTAGGTTTAGTTAACGCAGATAATGCTTGACCAATATCGTCATAAGGGCCATATTTAGCATCTAAATTAGGATAGGCATTGAATTGTTCATTAGTAGCATTGTTAACAATAAGTTGTCCAACAACAATTCCTTGTTTCATATTAATTATTTATTAACCGTTATAAGTAGCAGGTTCACCATAAAAATCATTAGTTAATTGCCATACACAACTACTAATATCTATCCCGTTATCATAACCAACAAGTTTAACACATCCATGTCCTAATCCAATAATCGTATAAGATAGAGTTGCTCCAAGAGAAGTAATCTTTAATTTATCACTATCAGAAGGATCTTTGAATAATATTCTATCTCTATCTCCATTTACATGAAGTTTTAAAACAGGACTAGATCTAGTAGTAAAATAAGGAATTAATATTGTTTTAGTATAACCATAAGGAACTTTAGGAAGATAGATATCAGTATTTGTTGTAAGATATGCTTTATCAAATTGATTAGATAAGACATCTCCATTTGCTTGAAGTATAATATTCTTACCAGATAAATATCCACTACCATCTTTATTTAGATGATGTTTACTACCTCCAAACCAAACATTACCATTAGCAAAATCAATACAAATATTAGGCTTGAAAGTATTACTTTCTGCATATGGGTCATTCGGATTAAAATCTTCATAAGAAGTAGTAGCTATACCATTAGCATTAACGCCTTGTTGACTAAACATATAATTACCATTGAATACAGCACTACCAATAAGACCATTAGCTATAATACCGATTTTAGTATAAATAGCTTCGTAACCTTCGAACTTAATCCAAAATCTTTGATTATTAGCAACAGAAGCACTAGGAGTACTATAAACTTGATCAGTACCTTTCCATGGGCCTTCATAATTAAGAACATAGAAATTACCATCAGCAGGGTCATATACATAAGGAGCTTTATACTCATCAGAAGTATAAGACTTAGTAGAATCGTAAATACCCTGAGGATAGATAATCTGATTATGTCCATCAGAACCCGGAAGTCCATTTGTTCCAGTAAGTTTAAAAGGAGTACTCCAATCTAATTCAAGATGACCAAGTTCATCGCTGTTACTATTATAAGCAATACGAGTTTGGATACACCAAATATAAAGTTTCTCTTGAGTTGGAACAGGAACAGTTAGACTCCAACCATCTGGATTACGTTGTTTAGCAACTGTAGAGTCAAACGCGGCACTAGGAGCAGTATCGCTTCCTAAAGAATATCTAGCTTCAATAGAAATTCCCGGAAGTCCATCAATACCATTACTACCATTTACTCCATCTCTACCAGCAGGACCGGTATCACCTTTCTTACCAGCTTCGCCAGTAATACATACAGGATCTTCCCAATATCCTTCAATAGCATTACTAGGAAGAATAGTTGCTTTAGTCATCCACATATAAGGGGATTCAGTAGTAAGAGTTGGAAACTCAACAGTCCAAGCAGCACCCGGATTTCTATCTGATCTAGCAATAGTAGGATGTTCTGTTGCACTAGGAGAACTAGCAAATCTAAACTCAGTATGTTTACCATCTTGAGCATCTCCATCTCTACCATTGACTGGAATGACATCAGACCAACTAACAACTTTATTAGTAGGGCCGTCAACAGTACCGATACATTGCCACCATTGTCCATCATTAGAATCAGGATTATCTTTCCAACCAGCAGGAATTAATTCTTGACTAGTAGGTTTAGCAGGAATAGTAGCAGACTTAGCATAGATATAAGTTTTCCAATTAGGAACTGTACCATCTGTACCATTAGTACCATCAGCTCCCGGTTTTCCACTCATAAGTACAGGGCCTGCCCAATTACTTGCAAGAGTTCCATCAATATTAATCTGAGCAAATATTCCCCAAACAGCACCGCTACCACTAGGAATAGTAGTAGACCAAGCAGAACCGGGATTAATATTATCTTCATCAAACGGAGGAGCGTTAACATAATCAATAGTTTTTTGGTACATCATACGAACTCCAACACCTGATTGTCCATCTTCTGCATTAATACGAATAGGAGCACTCCATTGACCTTCGAGTTTACCGTCATTAAACATTCCAATAGTCATCCAAAGATATTGTCCTTTATCTATTGTAGGAACAATATCAGACCACTCTGAACCGGGATCGTCAGCATTACGATTAATAGCAGGTGCATCACTAGGAGATGTATTAACTGCATATTTGAAATTATAATATTTTCCAGCAACACCATCTTCACCAGTGCATTTAATAGGAGTAGACCAACTTGTTACTTTACCTGTTGCACCACGTACTTCACCAACTGACATCCACCAAATACCAACAGCTGTTGGAACATCTGACCATCCTGTTGGAATGATATCTTCCCCCGTAGGAGGGTCTGGCTGTGTAGCAGATTGTTTAAAAACAAATGTCTTCCAATTAGGAACAGTACCTGCTTCACCTGCTGGAATACCAAACTCTAAATCATATAACGGAGTACCGGATTCATTAGCACCTTTATATACTACTTTGGCAGTAGGCATAGCATCAGCAGGAAGAGCTAAAGCAATAGCTTTATCAAACTCTGGAGTCTTACCTGCTTCTCCACCTCCACCGCCACTTCCGTTATTCTTAACGACAAGATCAGCATCTCTTACACCACCGTTGAACCAAAATTCTTGTATCGTACTATTCACTCGAATACCTACTGTTAGACCAATAGCACGTAATTCATTAGGAATATTAGAAAGAGCTTCGGCAATAGAACTGTAAGGGCCATACTTAAAGTCAAGATTAGGAAGCGGTTTAAAATCTTTATCAGTTGCATTGTTATTAATCAACTGACCAACAGTAATTACATTCATATTATCTTATACTAAAGTTAAGTTTAATATCTTCTTTAAAACTTCCCATAGGAGAATAGAAAAAGTAAACAGTATAATGAATACCATCGACTACTTCATTATTAATCATTCTACGATAAGCACCATCAGCAGGAGCAGCTTCTCTCCACAATGTAGTAGTTAAGATATCTCCAAATTCAGAATTATCAAGAGAAACACTATCGGGAACAATAACAAAATGAATACTTTGTTCTTGTTTAATAATGACACTTTGATTTTCTTCATCTCGAATATCTAAAGTAACATGAGGAAGAGCAATAATATCTGTAACACTCATCTCTTTAAATGTAAGAGGTGGAATATTAGTATGACCAATATATACATTAATTGGTTTAGCTTCAATTGCTTCTTTACATTCTAATCGTAGCTGAGCTATAATATAATTAATAAGAAGATCAGCTTTCTTCTCTTCTCCTAATTGATAAGCAGCACAAGCAGCTTGAAACATATTCCAACAATTAATAACTTGACGATTAACTCCTTTACAAGTAGAAGTACAATCTTTGATCAAGTCAATACCTAAGTCGGAAACCATAATCAACAACTTAGTATATACACAGTTGTATTTAAAAGGAACAGTAAGATACACATAAGTACCATCTTCGTTTTGTATCATAAGCAAACTAATTTAGAATACATTTCATTTACGTTTTCTTTTTGTTCTTTGGATAAATCCTCGTACACATTTTGCATATGCTGTAAAACAATGCAGCAGTAGTATATACAAATATCGTCATTATTAACGACATATCCAAGAGAACTGAGATGTGCCATTTGCACACCTCGTTCTACTGATTCATCAATAACTCTTTCAAAATTAACTTTCATTACTTTAATGTGTTATTCGTTATATAAGTAATGTAAGACTGAAATTTAATGTTTAACTTGTTACTAAAACTAAGTATCTTATCTTCTTTGCTAAGACTAGCGTTATAAATAATCTCAATAATTGATTTTTCAATAACAGCCATCCATTGCTTTTGCATAAAGTCAGAAGGTTTAGCGCCATTGATCTTATACATAGATAAAGTAGAAAATACCGTATAATATTCAGCATTTATAATGTTATGAATATTAGACAGTATATTATCTTTATTAGTATCAATATGATTATTAATAATAGTAGTAGAAACAAAAGAAATAATTCGCATAGCAGAAGCATACATTGAATCTTCAATAGCAGCCTTACACTTATCCTTATCTTTATTGACTATGTTTTTCGTAATATCAGTTACGAACGTAGATAACTCAAGCAGTGATAACGATAGTTTATCAAGTGTTGTACTTACTTTAATTACAAACTTTTCTGAATCAGATTTCTTACGATTGTCTAGCCATTTATAGAGAAGTAAGAATATAGCAACTACGACTACGGATGCTATACCTTGACTAAGTGCGGATTCTAATATTTCTTTCATGATGTAAATGAATAAAGGGATTACTATTAGTAATTAGACCAATAGCAATCCCTTTAATTAATATTAGCTTTTTGTTATACTGCTGGGTCTGGAGCTTATCCCTCAGAAGTAACAGGTTGACTGTCAACTGAAGAAAGAGCAGTGAAGATTTTATCAAGAGTAGCTATTGATGTAGAACCAGTAGGAACAGCAAGATAAACAATACTCTTAACGTTTTCAGTATTACCACTTCTAAGATTACGGGAATTGTAGAATGTCAAAGCGTAAGTTGTCCAGCCTGTCGCACTCGAACGAACAGGAAGTTTGTACAGCTGAATAGCATCACGTTCAGTAGCATTGATACCTTCTGCACCAATACAACGAAGTTGCAATTCTTTCAAGAACGCATCGTCATTAACAGGAGCAACGCCTTTGGTATTAACTGTAACCGTAGCGCCAAATAGTTTATCACCTACAACAACATTCCAATTCTGATAATCTTTAGCAGTAATAGTAATCTTAGCAGCCGAAGCAGTAGCAGTAAATCCTTCGTTCTTACCAAGAGCTTTAAGTTCATCTGCTAAACGTTTTGCAACAGTAGTAGCAGTATCTCCTTCTGTGGCACGAGTAGAAGAACTCCATTTATAACGTTCATTAAGAACAGTTCCCGGTTTTACCATAGTAATGGTATAATCCTTATCCTTTACGGGGGTGGGAACAGTAATATCAACACTTAGATTAGTACCTACTGCATATTCTGTCTTTGCATACTCAAAGCGATAAGTGTCTATATCGAGAACACTATTGTAATAATCGCTAGCATTAGCAAAAGCTCCGCCACCTATAAACATAGAGAAGCGGGGAATACGTCTAGCAGGAGCATCTGTAATAACCGCACCAGTATCATCATACAATGCGATTGCACCTTCCGCAATACCAGCTTCACCTATCTCGTTAATACTAGCAGGAGTAGTGGCAAGAGCGACGTTTTTAGCGAAAAGAAGTCTTTCCATATTATTCTAATTTAGATAATTCATTTGAAACTCTCTCGTAACTATCATTATTAGAGATAGCATTATAAGTATTAACTGCTCGTTCAATAACTTTCTGCATAGCTATATCGGATAGTTCATTAGTAGTATCTGTTTCAAGATTAACAAGAGTAGGATATTTAATATAAGTTACTACAAACTTACTTATATCAAAGTTTCCAATAACTTCAATACCATCTTCTAGTTTATAACAAATAGGACTAACTGCAACTGATTTACTATGATAATCATTTTGAGTTTGAGGAACATAATCAATTTCAATCAATCGACATTTTGCTAATACCTCCCCCGTAAGGGAGCTAACAGATATCAAATACATTATCTGTGGAATAAACACAGTAGTATTAATTCGATAACCTTTACCAAAAGTAATATCTGTTTTTCTAGGACTAACAATAGGACGATTAACTAACAAAGGATCAAGTTCGTTAAGTCTTATAACATTATCAGAGATACCATCGAGTTCGCGATTGCCTTTACGAGAGAATATATCTCTAACATAATTAATACTTTCAGTATTAATCAGTTCATCAATTTGTTCAGGAAGTATTGCCCGAACAGTTTTCATTCCCATTTGTTGTGCAAGTAGCACGAACCGATCATGTATCTCTGTAATCTTCATAACAATAGTTATAATTGAACCTTGATTTCCAAACCTTTACGGAACTGAGCATTCTCTGGATTATTGAAATAAGCAATTGCTTCTTTCATGTTAGAACCAATAAATGCTGCTTCGGGAGTAAGTATTGTCTGATTAACATCAGAACGAACAAGTTCGCCTTTAGCAATAAGTTCTTCAATAAGAGCTTGGGTAGTAAGGTTATTGTTGTTAAACATTTTGTTAAATTTCTCCGGTTCACGAATAGCATAATCATCAAGCATCTTTTCTTTAACGCTTTCGTCAAGATTAAGACTTGTGATAACATCTGTTCCAGTAGAAGCACAATAACAAACAAACATTGCTTTGAACTTTTCTGCGTCATCGAGAAGATCGAGATAATTTCTACGAGCTTTATTAGATTGAATACGAAGACGTTTAGCTCTATTCTGTTCTCTCTGTTCATCACGAATATAGAAACGAACACGAGGATTAAAATGAATAACCTGTGTATCCTTTGCTACATCGGGATAGAACAAACAGTGACGAAAGGCAATGTAGTGTTCAATGTTATCGGGACGCCCATATTGATAACGAGTAGACTCTAAAGCGTTAAGTTCAATAACATAGTTATTGATAGCTTCTTTCAGCAACTTAGCAGTAGACTTATCAGCATTTTCATATGCTTCAATAATAGTCTGTTCTTTAATTGCGTATTTCAGATAATCTTCTTTTCTTCTCCAACGAAAATCACAATTAAATTCATAACCGTCCATAGGAACTGGAATAGAGATATTCTGAAACCAACGAGAAACTCGTTCTTGGAATTTAGTATCGTTAGCGGAGCAACCAACAATAGCAGGCATGTAAGCAGCCATTTCTTCTGCATTACTAGCAAGCATTCTAGCCGAATTGATACTTCCACCAATACTATCATGACGATCTTGAATATATTGTCTATTGATTTGTCTGTAAACAGAACCAACTGTAATATCGGCAGTAAGACCAATTTTAATCTTTCTTACTTCTTTGAATTCTTTATCTAAACCATCTTTCTCTTTAAGAGCTTCTGTATAGGTTTCTTTCAAAGTCTTTTCCTTATCGGATTTAGTAGGAGCTTTGGGAACAGGATTAGTAACGGCAGTATTAACACCGTTACTAGCAATACCTGCTATATTAATCCCTTTTTCTATTTTTCCTTCCATTATAATATGAATTTAAATGTTACAATGAGCAACGAAGAATAAACATCTTCTCAGCACGGTTAACTTGCAGACCGCGAGACATCTTAACTTCGTAAGTAGATTTATCAATCTCAGTAGCAATAGCTCTATCGGGAACAGCACCCCAAGATGGAGGAATAGGAGTAAGACCTTTAAGAATACCAACAAGATAAGACTGTCCTTTCATACGAACCATACGGATATTACGTTCACCATTGTAAGTAGAGTTGTCAATGAACATTAACTGATGTGAACACATCGGCAAACCAGTACGAGGATGAATGTTACCATTAGCACGGTCAAGTTCTGCAATCGGAGACTTATCCAAGAAAGGAAGATGAACAGCAGTAATAGTATGTCCGTCAATAGTTTTATATTTACGGAAGTATTTACCATAAGTAAGACCTCCGCCTTCTTCACCGATCATCTTATCTCCAAGTGGAGTAATGAATCCTTCTGATTTAACTTCGCCTCTCATTGATTCATCGAAATCTTCGAGACCTCCACGACCTGCAAACAAAGTAATCTGCATAGCACCTGTATCAGTATCTTTGTCAAGAACGTCACCAACAGTACGTTTCAACTTAGATAATGGCAAGTATTCGCCATAAGTATCATAGTTAGATTCTTCGAGGATTTCAAACATACCAGCAGTTTCGGGAATCGGCTGATCATTATCCCAGTCTTTCATATCAATAGTACCGTTAGGAGTACGATTGTATTTAGATGTCCAAATATCAATCTCATTAGAGATACGCATCTGTACATCGAACTGTCTCATCTCTTCGTTAATCCAACGAGTATCAGTTCCACCACCACGAGTTTTAAAGGCATAGTTAACAATAACATTACTAATGTTACCAGCAATTTCTTTAGTATAACGTTTGAAACCAAGTTGAGACTTCATCATACCCGGCCCCATAACATTACTCTTATTACCTTTAGAATAAGATTCCGGAATACTTGGAGACAACATACACCAGTACTTACCTTTCTCGAAGTTCTCTGGATCTACATAAGCTGACTTATCGGGATTCTTAATACGAAGTGCATACAAGTGACCACCATGTTTACCGGGACCCATATCACGCATAATACGAACAGTTGTTCCATCAGGTGACATAAGACCGAACTGTTCAATGAATAGACCAGTAGCAAATTCAACTTCAATAGTTTTACCACCAATACCCGGAGTAGTATCTGCCATATTAAACCAAACAACATAGTCATTAGTTTTCATACGACCCATAGTCTTCCAAGTCCATTCAACAGTAGAAATATCACGAACACCAGCAGCTCCTTGACCTTCTGTTAAGAAAGTAAGAGGAAAACGATCATCATCCATACCATAAGTATAGGTAAGGAAGTTATTTATTTCCTCTGGCTTTTGAAGCATTAATGCAGCTAGAGATTGCTCATTAGAGTAACCTCTATCATCATATCTACCTCTTTCGACTTCTCTTAGTTTATACATATCAATTTAATTTAGTTAGTTAACTCGTTAAGACAATATTAAATCATTGTTATCAACGGGCTTATTACCTTTATTTCCACTATTCAGAACTAATGTCTTGCGAGTAGCAGCTTGTTGGGCTTGAGTTCTAAGTTTAACAACCTTTTCTTTATTAACAGCCATATTAACAAGACTAGAATAGTTACCACCTGTAAATCTAAGATACGCTCTAAATAAATCATCCTGCATACGAGAATTACTATCTACTTTAGCTTCATCTAACATATAAGCAGTGTTTCCTTCATCATCAACAACTTTAGTAAGATACTTCTGAAAATCTGCACGAGTAGCAACAGTAGTCTTACCATCAAAAGTACGTTGAATAGTTTCGGGAATCTTATAACCTAGAATTTCACCTTTAGCAATAGTTTCATCTACAGATTTCCAATAAGCATCAATTGCAGCTCTTTCTTCTGCTTCGGCAGCTTCGCGTTTAGCAGTTTGTTCAGCACGACGATCATTGTAAATCTCAGCAACAGTTTTATTTGATTCAACAGCAGTATCATAAAGAATACCGGAAGCTTTCAGATAGTCAATATAAGAATTAACGTTTCCTTTCTTTCCTTCGAGTGCCCATTCTTCTTTGATAACAGCAATCTGTTGTTCTTCATTATCTTTGTCAATAACAACATCTGATCTATCTGGAATTTCATTAAATCCTTCAATAGAACCATTTAGTTTCAAATGAGAATAAGCCTGTTCAAGAACAGGATATTGTTTAAACAGATTGTTAATAGCAACTTCTTCACGTTCTTGCATACGAGCTTGAAGTACAGTATCAATATAACTATTAATACCTTCAACAGAATCTTCGAATACAATTTGATTACCATTTTCATCTTTGAAATCAGCACCGAAACGTTCTTGCAAAACACTAAGAACAGAAGGCTCTTCTGTTGTATTAGCAGCAATAAGTGCTTGAAGTTCTTCTGACGTTTTAACGATAGTACCATTAGCATCTACTGCATTTCCTTGTGCATCAACAGTACAAGGAATATCATCAATAGTAACTTGATCGCCTTCAGCTACTGTTACATTTTGATTATTATTAGCAGTATTGTTATCTGTTTGAGTAGTTGTATCTTCCCCCGTAGAGGAACTTTGCTGATTGTTTCCTTCGTTACTACCTTTGTCTTCCGGAGCAGGAGGATTAGTAATAGTAGTAGTATCAGAACCATTATCAACAGTAGTATCAGCAGTACCATTATCAATACTGTCAATACTTAAATCAAGTTCTTCATTAATAACTCCCATATAAATATGTTTTTGGTTAATATTACTTTGTCACAAATATATTCCATTAGGTTCAAACATTCAAGTTTCAATTGATTAAATACCTCGTACAGCAGTAACAGATGGCGAGATTTACGAGATTAAGAGTAATAGAGTCACTAGTATTATCAGACGATTTGAACGCTGCATACGTCCTTAAAATGAGCCATTTTAAGCCTCGTAGTGACACGTTAACACGAAATAATATAGTTGTTCATCTAGGTATATAAAATTCAACTGTGAAGCTCTAAGTACTGTCTACGTCCGTGTTGCATCCATAAAAATACCCCCGATAATCGAATATCGAGGGTAACGCTTTCTCATAGAGACGAACTTAACTAACAAAACAAACACCAATTTAAACAGCACAACTACTTCTTTTTAGCAGAACTAGACTTAGGTCTATCATATCAATTCTTATTCTCTTTAGCAATAGCTAGATCATTCTGTCTATCAAGAGCATGATCAATAAAATCAAGATTCTTAGCTCTACGAGATTCAACAAGTTCTTGTTCTTTAAGAGATAACTCTCTCTGTTTCTCTACGGGGGAAGTTCCAGCTTGACTTGAATTACCAATACTAGCCATAGCTGCTTCAACATCCATACCTTTAGCTTGAAGAGCAAAGTATTGTTTAACTTCCTCAGTAAGTCTATCTTGTTCTCCTTTAGCAGCTATAAGTTCAAGAGCTTCTCTATGTTTCTGTTCTTCTAATTGTTGGTCTAGTTGACGAAGAGATTCTTCGTTCTTCTGACGAAGTTCTTGATAACGTTCAACAGCTATCTTAAGAGCAGGAACATTACCAGAAGTAATAGCAGCAAGAGCCATATCTAAATCTCCATTCTGAGCAGCACTGAAAGCCCAGTTCTTTAATTGCTCATAATTCTCAGTTTCTTTATCAGAATTTTTAGCTTTAATAAGATATTGACCATAAGAATGAGCATTAACATTAAGAGAGATGTATTTACGATTACGAGACTTATCAAAATAAGCAGTATCTAAACCATCAATCCAAGCATACTTAGAATTGTTCAAATCAATATCATATTCATCTTCACGGAACTTATCAAACATATAGTTAATAATAACTGTTCCCATAGAGCCACGAGAAATAGCTTCTTCTGTTGTAGACTTACCTGCACTAGTAGCAATTTGTCCATAACGTTGAGGAGTCATATCAACCATCTCACGAGCACTATTCTTAATAGATTCAATAAGATTAGTCATTTCAGTTATATAGCCACTAATATTTGCATCGAGCATACGAATTTGTTGAGCTTTCAAACTATTCATATCTTCACTATCATCGTAAGCAAGAATACCTTCGGCAGCAAGATTATAAATAATTCTATCAGTTTCTTCGCCAGCACCAAGAAGAGACTTACCAATAAGAAGAGCAAACATCTTATTTTTAGCAATCATCATCTCTCTATGATAAGAGAAGATATTAATAAGAATTTGGAAAGGAGTAAGTATTTCAACAACACTAAACTTACCCATCATAGGAATTGGTTCAACAAGACCAGTATAAGGAAGTTTAGGATCATCGTCGTTTTGGAATACAACAGGTTTAGCACCACCGGGATAAATACCATATTGTTTCATTCCAATTCGATAACCTTCATAGATTTGTTTCTTATAGATAGTTTCAATATTAATATGTCCAAGTTCAGTATTGAATTCAAAGTCATCTGGAACAATCATTTGATCTTCGAATCCGATCTCATTAATATAATGAAGAACTTTAACTTCTGCATAACCTACCCAACAAGCATGCCAAACTTCTAGAAGATCACCATTCTGTTCACGAACATCAACATTACCAGCAGTAAATAAAGCTCTATCTTCTTCATCTAGTTCTTTACACTTTTCTGGAAAGAAATAAGTATAAGAATTAAGATTAAACGTTTTGCTAGGAACACCAGTACCATTAACAGGATTATAATAATTAGTAATAAATTCAAGTTCTGTTTCAGTAAGATCATCTTTGAATTGATCTATTACTTGAGAATAAGACATTTGCAATCTTCTAGCAACCATATCATAACCAGATACAAAGATTGCTCCATTAGGAACAGGAAACATTTCAGTAGTAGGAACGGTTTCCTTAATTACTTTCTTTCCTTTAACAGTATGATAACTATAACATTCTCCTGTTGTTATAAAATTGAAATAAGCAATAGGAGCTTGAACATCTGTATTAGTAGTATCATCGATTACATCAATGAGTTGTTGAGCTTGAACACTAATCTCATCGATATAATTCTCAATGAATTCTTTCTCAAACTGTTCAGCATCAGCAGCAAGTTCTTGCGGATTAATTTGTTGAGTAGGTTGACCTTGAGCAGCAAGTTCTTCATTCTGAGCATTAGCTTCTTGAACTCGTCTTTGAAACTCTTCTTGAAATGCTAGAAGTGCTCGTTTAGTAATATCATTCTTAATCGCATTATCACGTGCCATAATGATATCGGGATTATTAGCTGTAACTAAGAACTCATGTTGTTCTTTAGTGTACTCAGAAATATATCTACGAACAATATCATTAATGATATCAAGATTTCGCATAGTAGCAGGAAAACGAGTATAGATTTCCTTTGTAGCATTAAAAGGATTAAGAGTTTTACGATAGAACTCGTTAGGAATATTATTATGTAAAATCTCTAATAACTGCTCAGTCTTAGTTCTATCATTAGCACTAAGACCGGCAGCTATAACATAATCAATACAACGAGAACCCCAAGTATAATCCTTTTGAGAATTGGGAATCCTTTGTTCGGGGAAATCTCCAACTCGACTATTAATTTTGAGATTGACAGTACTCATACAAATATAAGTTTTATGATTAGTATTACAACTACTAGAATCACATTGCCTATGATTCCGCCAAGCAATGTAGCAATAATATCTAATATATCAAACTTTCCACCATATAATTTGTCTTTGTATTCCATACCAACAGCAACACCTAACGTGAATATTATAGTTAGAAAACCTGTTAGTATTCCGTATTTAAAATGTAGCATACGGTTACTTACTTTCATCCAATTAAACATGAGCATTAATTTTAATAGTTTTAATATCTAGGTCTAGTCCAAAAGTTTTCCTCTTGAGTGTCGACCTTTTTACGATGTTTCATTTCATTCTCAGCAAACTTATCATTAGCAGCCCATTCAATACCACGAACAATCATTTCAGACACACGGTCAAAGTTACCTGTTTCATTCCATTTCTTTAATTCAAGAACAGAAGGATGATCATATATAGTATGAAGAACTAATAGTTCTCTTCCATCTGGACGTTTACCAACAACAGTATAAAGCATTTCTTTAAGCATTCGTAGACCGTCAAGTTTAACTTGATTATTACCTACGTTATAACCAATAGTAGTACTAATCTTATTCTTAATAGAAGTATCCCACAACCAAACTGGATGACAACCTAAATAACGAAGAGCTTTCCACTTCTTAAAGTTACTAATAGTTTCACCTCGATTGGTTTCAACATTAGTAGTTCCAATACAATTATACATACGAGCTAAATTATAACAAATTCTATCAGCTTCTTCAAGAGTATTAGGACGACCATAATAAGTAGCACAAAGTTTAGTTTTATAACCATTATAAATACAAGGATTCATCCAAACTTTAATACTATTATGAGAGTGTTTATTAGTAATTTCGCCTTTGTCTTTATCAATACCAACAGGGTCATAACTTATACTATAAATTCCGGGAGGACAACCTTTGATCGGAGTATTACTTTTCTTATCAGTATAAACAACACTAATAGGTCTAAAGAATATACGAATACAACCATGTGGATCTTCGTTACTATGACGAGGAACGTTTTTAATATAATCAAAATAATCATGATTAAACTTAGCTCCTTCACGAGTAGCAATACGAGCATTAGACATAAACTCAAACTTCTCGTTATCATATTCAACAAACGAACCATCAGTATAGAATTTATAGTCATTACTAATACGAAGTTCTTGTTCCCATTCATCAAGTATTTCACTACTGAATATATTCTCAGTAACAGAACTAAAAGATTCAGCAGGCATATTAGCATATTGACCACAATAACTAATATACTTAGAGAATGATTTAGAATTCTTCTTCTCAGCAGCACGTTCTTCTTCTGCAATCTTAAATCCAAGAGCTACATCGGAATTACCGTCTTTATCAAGAGAAGTAAGATTAGCAATAGAAGAATCTTCACTAATCTTATAACCTTCAAGACCCCAACAATAAGGTTTAAAATAACCACAAACAGAATCTCTACTATCTTTATCCCAAACATTCTCAAAAGGCATGAACGAACCTGATCTAGGATCATAGAAGTTTTGCTCGAATACAGCCCAACCTTTATTAGCTTTACCAGCAGTTCCCCAAGCGTTTAAGAAACCAGTAAGTACAGAACCAGTTTTAAGTGTCGGAGTAGTAACGTCCATAAAGTCATCGAAATTCTCGAACTCAGACATTTCCTCACATTTAATCTCTCCGGCATCTTTACCAACAGCAGCAGATGGATTATTATTAGTTGATACTGATATACAAGCACTGTTCCAACTACTAGTATCTACAACTCCTGTACTCTGATCTTTAAAACCTAGAATAAAATCACTTGAATCAATCTTAGCAATACCTCTAGCAAAAGGAGTATGACTTTCATAAAAGATAATTTGTTTCTTCATAAAGTCAGACAAACCACCAGATTGAATCAAGAACTTATTATCGGCAGCCGCATGAATAACAGAACGATTAGGAACTAGATTTATATAATTAGCAGAACCGATAGCTTCCATATAACTAAAACCACCACGACGAGTTTTATCATTAATAAGAAAAAAACCATTGTCTTTACAAAACTGTTTAATAATGAAATACCACCATTGACAGTCAATAAAACGAGGAAAGCCTAGAATCTTCTTACCAGTAACTTTACCTTTCTCTATTCTAAGAGTTTTAGTATCTAGTTTAAGGATACGTCCATAGTTAATAAAATTATAATGCTCACCTGTAATATATAAATCTTCAACTTCACCAGTTTCGGTATTTAATTTACAAGGAGCTTTATAACCTACCATTCTACGAATAGTTTCCTGCTTACGAAAGTTAATATGAGGAATACTATCTTCATTAAATAGTGTATACTTTCCTCCATTCTTTTCAAACTCATTAGCAGCAGGAGTAAGCAAATGAGTATTAACGAATCTATACTTTGGATTAATATTAAGAAGAAATCCTCCCGATTCACCTATAAGGAATGAATCGGTAGGATCATGATAACCATTATCTTTAGCATGTGGATAATGAGATTTATCTTCATTTATATAATTCCAAAATGGATACTCGCGTAATTCCATATTTTATTTATTTTATAAGCATTGCAGCAACAATAGTTATAATAGTTCCAAAACCAATAGCTACATTACGTTGCTTTTTATATTTCTTAGATTTCTTTTGTTCATCATTAAGACTATCAATAGCATTATTAGCAACAGTAGATATTCTACGAATCTCAAACTTTTGTCTAGCTATAATACTATCAGCAAATATACAATCTTGAACTTTAAGTTTATAAGCAGCTTTAAAAGTTTCATATTGAGACCTATATTCATCAGATAAAATTAGCTTTGCATTAGCTATTTTAATAATGTCTTTATTAAGACTTATTGAATCCACCCCCGTAAAGGAATGTGAAACTAGAGAATCTACCTCGCTCTCCATTCGCTTCAATCTATCTTCCAACTGGCTTTGAGCACAACTCAATGAACTTCCGAACAATAGCAATACTATCACTATCGACAACAGCTTTATGTAGTTCTTCTTCATTCTTTGTATTATTAGCATTATTAATAAAGATAGTATCAATAAGTTTAGTAATACTATCACGTTTGTTACTTTCAACGTAAACAGTGTCTACTTTGATATAAGGAATTTCTACACATTTCTTATCGTTATTTAATAATGTCCATAACCATACGGTTAGAACTAGCATTACTATAACTATCAATACTATCTTTAATGTTTTCATCTCAACAAGTCTTTTTCTTCAAGTAGAGTATAAGTAAATCTATCTCCCCAAATAGGAGTAGCAAGAGTAACAAGATTCATTAGTTCATTGAAATCAAAACTACGAGCTAGAACTTGACAACCAGCAGACCAACCATCTACAACAATACTAGCATCTCCTGCTTTGTGAATATTAATTCCAAACATTCCTTCTTCAATAGTCTCTGGATTAAAATCAAGATAATAATCTTTATTATTATCACGATAGACTTTAACAGGTTTATATTGAACTAGAGCTTTATATTGTCCTTTATGATAACCAACTTTCCAAGCACCACGATATTGACCGGGAACTAGAATAGCACAACCTTTAACGTTAACAGGATTAGAAAGACTCTTATATCCGGGATCTGTTGTACAAGGAAATATAGGACAGAACTTATTACCTTTCTTATTCCAATATTCAATAATGAAGGCATCGTTGAATTCATTACTGTGATCAGTAGAACGAACACCAATAAGATTAAGATTATAATCACCGTTTACAAAGTAAGTGTAACCTTTCGCTTCTAATGTCTTCTTCCAATCGGTCTTTAGACATTTATTAATTAATTTATCATTATATTTACTCATGATGCGAATAGATTTAATTGTTTCTTTTGAGTACCGTGAATAGATTGATAGCGACTATGAAATATAGCGTTTACTTCATTATCCATTCTACGAATCTTATACCATTTAGCAGATTCTTGTTTAGTAGTATCAATATGAAATCCGTCACCAAATCTTTGAGGACGACCGTATTGATTAAGAACAAAAGGAATTTCAATATGACAAAGAGCTAAACCTCTACAAGGAAGACCAGTAATAAGAGATACCATTCGAGAATAGATATTAAGCTGTAAGCTATAAGTATTTCCATTACAATTAGAAAGATGTCCAAGAGGAGGAAGCATAGTATCATCTTGTTTACTTATCCATTCATTTGTTTCTTGATTAGGACGAACAGTTTTATCTTTACGATAATAACCTGCTTCAAAACGTAAACCAGTACGATTAGTTTTCCAATCTAGAATAACAAAACCATCTTCACGAATAGGAAGAATATCGATAGTTCCACTAATAAGATAGTCAGGAAGAAAAGCACCGATTTCAGAATATATCTTGTAATCTCTATCAGTATAATATTTAAAGACTTCGTATATCTCCGGATATTTATTTTCAGTATGATCTATAAACTCATCAATATCTAATAGTTTAACATGATCGTCTATAATATCTAAGTCAGCAACAGTAGTCATTTGAGTACTAGCAGATTTATTAAGATATTTAATAGCATTAAAGAACTTACTGTTTTTACGTATTCCATCTTCAAAGTTATTATGATAGACATTACCCATATCACAAGCATTGTCACGAATAGTATCCCATTCCTTCTTAATTAGCTTAGCAGAAGTACCAAGTTCTTTGGCTTTATATCTAGCCCAATAATCAGTTTCAAATTTAGGAACATAATCATGAATAAGAGTAGTAACACTTTTATAAGAGTTACCACAACTATCAGTGTACTTATGAGTTGGTTCATCGAAGAACAACTTCGTCTGTTTATATTTCGGTGCTATCTGTATCATTACTTTGTTAGTTCATATGTTTGTACTTCCCCCGTAAAGGAACTTCTAGTATTGGTTTGCGTTAACCCTAATCTAGCTCTTTCAGCTTCGGCTTGAGCTTCAATATCAGCAGCATCAGTAGCTAGCATACTAGTAGTAATTGTTTTACCACCGCGAGCTTTACGCTGTTGATTATCTAGCATAACAGCTTGCTTAGCTTCATTGAGAGTTTTAAGTTGGTTAGGAAGAAGATTAATAATAGTACTTAGTTTATTAATATAATCAATAACGACTAGAGTATCTTCATCTTTAAGACCTCCGTGCATCTTAATAGATAACTGCTCAGATATAAAGTTAGCTGCGAGATTAGCATTATGAAGAGCACGAGATGCACTATTAAGAGCTTCTTCGGCAGGTGTCCAACCTTTCTTATATTCATCAATAATTCGATTAATAAGTTCATCCGGTTCCCAATTAGCATCGAGACCATAATTACTCTTAGCAACAACAAGAGCTTCGGGACGACTATAACCCATTTGATTAGGAGGAGACTTAGGATCAGCTACATAATAGATAACTCCAACTTCTTGAATATATCTACTCTTAGTAGGAGTTTTATCTCTAATATAAAGCTCTCTAACATCTTTGTCTTGAATCTGACGAATGTTAGGAGCAAATGGAATACCTTGCTCATTAACAGCAAGCATTCGAGTTATATCTAAAGGAGCAACTTCAATCATAATTCGATAATTTGAGAAGCATAATAATCAAGAGTATCATGAGCACCCATATGAGCATAAAGATAAAAATATAATCTGAACCATCTATCAGAACGGAATCTTTTAAGAACTCTATCAGCATGAGCACGATTAAGTCTAATTGTTCTATTGATAATAATAGTACGACTACGAAAACCTCTTCTAACTTTAAATCGTTCACGAAGAAGATTCTTTTTAAACTCCATATACTCTTCACGACTCATTGTATCTCTATGGACTTTCATCACATGTTGATGTTCAATAGCATCTAGCTTTCCTTCATTAGGAACAAAAGCTCCGAAGTATGGAATAGAAACACGACCTAATTCAGCACAACGAGCTACAACTTGACGTTCAACACTTTCGATAATATCTTCAAGTATTTCACCATCAGTGATACTAGTTCGTATCGTAGCAATGATATCTTCTCTACGAACTAGTAAATCACGTTTTTCATTTAGGTCAATAGTAGGCATTATAATCCGAGCAAATTAGAAGCTATAATAAACTTATTAAACGGAGAATTCTCTGGAATACCTTCGTTACTATTATGACCAATAATATCAACAATACGAATGATCTTATAGTCAACACAAGTAACAGTTTGAATAATAGTAGTATCTAACTTAGGAAGAGTATGACTAGTAGTATCAAGAGTTTTAAGAACAGAAGCAGCTGCACTTTGTCCAACTTTACCAAAGATAGTTCCTCGTTTAATACTCATAGAAAGATCTTTATCAGTATTAATAAACTTACGGATATGACCAATGGACAATTCGTTCTTACGAGTATTACAATCAATACCGTTAAACAAATCACTAGGAGCAGCAAAAATAAAACGATTAACAGGAGTTTTATCGTTATCGTTCTCATCTGCATAATTAGCTTTAATAAGAACAGCTTTAGTATTAGCAAGACCTTTGTTATTAGTATCAATAAGGTCTACTAAAGGAGCAGTAGTTATAAGAGCAATAAGAGCATAATGCTTGCGAAGTTCAATATGTTCAACACAAGAACTAACATAATCAAATCCAATTTCATGAACTGATTGAGGAAGTCTAAAAGTTTCTTTAGTAGAATTGTTAACTAGATTAAGCATAACTACAATAGTTTAAATGAATATTAAGTTTACTAGTACTAACAGCAGTAGTATTAACACCAGTAGTAACAGTGCAAACATAAAGATTATAATCGGATTTAGTAGTAGAATTATAGTTAAAAGTAGTTAAGTATAGGTATATTCACTTCCGTACCTTAGTGTAAATGCGCATACGTGCGCATGTTCTAGGTGTACGCACACGTGTACGTGCGTACATTATATACACGCGCGTATATAAGTAATGTACACGTGCGCACAAATAAGTATCAATTATTATATGAAATATAATAATTGATAGATATAATATATTTATAATATATTATACTAGTACTCACGCTGCATAGTACAGATGCGGTTGTCGATACTACTGTTGAAGATATTGCAAAATGTATTGAAGTCTGTACTGCAAAATGTATTGAAGTTTGTACTGTTGCAGATATTACTGAAACTACTGTTAGAACTACTAGTCGAGCTATTGTTGTAACTATTGTTGCAACTATTGCAATTACTATTAGAGGGAGTCTTGCTCATGTCCACCCCCGTAAAGGAATGTCGATTGTTCAAACTCCTCGTACTCCTATTGAATCTAGTTCTGATCTACCTGCCATTGACTGTGCTGAAATTACTACTCAAGTTACTACTCAAGTTACTACTCAAGTTACTACTATATCTACTAGTGGAGTTACTAGCAATTAACTATTCACATTCCTTTACGGGGGTGGTGACAGCTAGGCTCCATCTACTATTACAACTCTTTAAAGAGGTTGTTCTCGTAGAGAATGAACTCTTGCTATTGCAGAGAGAGTTCTAGATATTGCAAATTGAATTAAAACTAGTACTGAATTAGATATTGATTATACTGTTGATTATACTGTTGCAAGAGGTGCTACTCTTTTTGAAAGAAGTTTCTCGAAGAGAATTATTCTTTCATTTTGTCAGAGAGGTGCTAGAGTTATTAGAGTTGCTATTTGTATAAGGAGTAGAGGAGGAGAAGAAAGAGATATTAGATTAGGTAATAGAGTTATTGATGAAGTTAGTGATAGAGTTACTGCTGGGAAAAATAAAATAAAATTTTTAGCGAGTGTGTTGTTATGATCGCGCAGCTCCTACCACAGACCCCCGCCCATCCAACTACTTATTGAACTCCCCCTGTCAGACCAAATGACCTTAAACATATTGCTGTTATTATTATTAATTAAATTATTATTCATATGAAAAAGATTATATCTCGTATTGGTTTTGTTGTAGGTGTTACAATGATGTTTAGTGGTGCTATTATTGGAGTTATTGCTATGTATGTTTCAGATCATTGTCTACTCAATATTGGTTGGGCTGCTATGATACTTGGTCTTGGTGCTACATTAACATGCGATCCTTTATAGTGGTCGCATGTATTATTAATTAATTAAATACTTATAGTTATGAGAGCTGCTAGATTTATATTGCAATTATCTATTAGTATGGTAATTGCAATGATTGCAATTGTATTAGTTTATGTTCATAGTACTAAAGATGCTAGTAAGACACAAGAGTCTAATGTTGTTACTAGTATTGTTACTGATAGTGTACCGAGTTACATAGATGCTACTAGATCATTATCATTGGGTGAAGTACATAGTATTACTACGTATCTTATCAGCGGTGATGATTTTGCTACTGTTGTTCTTACTGATGGTACTGAGTGTTATTGCGATCAAACTATTGCTCGTGATCTTCGTGATGCTATTGATGGAGCTAATGATAAGGAGTTTGAACTGTGGACAAATAACGATAATGAACATGAGATTGTATGTATTAATTGAACGGTTGACATTGTTACGTGGTGTAGCAATGTCAATCTTATATATGCTAATGGGTGTGATCAAATATTCACAAACATACGATTGCTCCGATTTGATACTGTTACTAGGAATACTCAAAGGATTCGCTATATTCAAGAGTGATGCAGAGGATTACTTAGGATTGTAAACTTAACAACGATACAGTCAAACCGATTGACATTAAACATATTGAGTGTCAAACCGATTGACATTAAACATATTGCATTATTTTATTATAAACATTAAAAACATTTGAAACCATGAGTAAAGAAAAAGAAACTGTTGTTAGTGAAGTTGTAGTAGCTAACAACGCTGCTAAAGCTGCTGAAACTATTACTGCTGAAACTATTGTTGCTAATGCTGCTAAACAAGCTGCTGAACAAGCTGCTGAGGCAGAAGATGCTCCTGCTGCCGAACTACTACCATTGTCGGCTTATTGGGGTAAGGATGCAGATACTGTTACAGACCTTATGTTAGGTCGTAGCGACGTTACTAATCATGCTAATTGCATCATTACTAATGTCGTTGACCGTGATAGTGACAATAGTTTTATGACCATTGTTGTTTCTAAGGGTCTGCCACAGTTTGTTCTTAATGCCGATACTGGTGCTTATGAAATGAGTACTACTCGTAATATCTTTACCAGTCGCATTCAGATTGCAGCTATATTGAAAGGTATGAACGAGACAGTGCTCGCCAAGATTGTCGAGACTGCACCGTTCATGGTTGTCGTATCGGTATTGGAAGGTGCTCGTATTTCCGTGATGTCCAGACTGCTCGCTGCTGGTGAGCAATACATCAATCCGTATGCGTCTAAAGCACCGTCTGAAGTTCGTGTTACCGAACATGATCGTATCGAGTATTTTCCATACGAGCTTAAACTTGGCAACAAGTTCACCGCTTTGGAGAAGATACAACTTGCAATGATGTTCAAGTAGGAGTTAGTAATGCTAGTGGGACAGATAGTCCTGCTAGCATTAAAGCTATCAGTGCTATTCAGCGTGCTTACACAGATACTCTTGCTACGTGTTAGAAAGATACTCTTGCTGTCATCCGACTTATGTTCGTTGTCCGGCAAAGCCATCTGGCAAAGATAATCACGATAGGAAACGACCTAGGACAACTGATAAGCTACTTATAACAACTGATAAATCAATTCATCATGTACACTACTAAAGACATCAAGTCGATAACTGTCCAATCAGTCCATCTTATAATCATTCGTATGAATGATAATAAGAGCTATACAATAGATGATAATGAGCTTGTTGATATGATTAATAAGAAAATATACTTGAAAAAGTGTAGAAAATCTAGAGTTAGTGCTAGAGTAAGTGACGATTTAAAGGCTAGATTAGATGGCTATGAGAGTGAAATAAGAAGTAGAATGAGTAAAAGTGAAGGTAAGTGTAGAGGTAAAAGTGAAGGTAAGTGTGATCGAGGTAGTGATTTAGGTGCTGCCGAAGCCGCTCAAGTTTCCTCTAATCAAGCTACTCAACTTCCTACTCAAGTAGTTAGCGCCCATTGTTCTCCCTTAGAGTCTAAAGTCTCCGACTTTATCTCTAACTCTCTTTTATCCAATCCTATCAACAGTCCCAGTCCAACTGATAACTCAATTGACAAGCCTATTGTCATTAATACTCCTATTGATACTCCTATTGATATTCCTATTAATACTCCTACTATCTCTGATTGTATTAACACTATTAACACTGACGTTAACACTATTAACACTGGCAACAATAGTTCTAATAGTTATTATTGTAAGATTGATAATAGTATTAGTAGCTCTCGTTGCAATAATGATAATCCTAGTATCTTCGATACTACTCATATCAAAACAGCCAACAGTAGTTCTAAGAGAGTCAATAGTAGTGCTAACAGTACTAATAGGTTTAATAGGTTTAAGAGATTCATTAAGACAATTAAGTCTATATTTAAAACTACTCGTTACAACTGATAAATTTAATTCTTAACAATTTACAATTTATGGAAGATATTACAATTACTCAAGACCAACTATTCGATGCTATTAAGAGAACAATGTCTCTTAATAAAGAATATGTTATTAAAAAGCTAGATAATGATGGAAACTTTATTGTTTTCATTAACGAAGACTTTACTAACTTCTTTATTCTACGTAAATCTCTAGTTGATTATATAGCTACTAAATCTAGTGTTTATGCTAATCTTCAAGATTCTTATAATAAGTTTGTTGAAAGTGCTAAAGAACGTGCTAAAGAACTAATTAATCGTGAAGATGAGATTAAATCATTAAAAGAAGAACTCAAGGCATTAAGAGAAGAAAAGAAGTGCAAGTCTTATGTAGTTGCTAAAGCTAATTATGATGAACTTTATAAAACTCATGAAGAACTTCTTAGTGATCATAATAAACTTATTGATGAATATAAAGGTCTTCAAATAAATTATACTGATCTTAAGAACACTTATGATGAGCTTCAACATATTTCCGATTCTTATAAGAATGATATAGAAATTCTTAGAACTGCTAATAAGAATCTTCGAGCAGCTAATGATAATTATAATCTTATTAAATCTCAAAACGATCAATTTGTTATTAGTTATAATCAACTTGAATCTACTTATAAACATGTTCTTAGTCGAAATGAAGAACTTAATAGTATAGTTAAACATAATAACACTGAGATTACAGTTCTAAGAGATACTGTTGAACAACTGCGTGCTAAGATTAAAACTCAAGATGCTATAATTGAGATAAATAAGGAGAAGATTGAAAAGAAAGATAAAGAACTTCAATCATATAAGAATAGTAATAAACAAGATTAATTTGATCTATGACAAGTTTCGATAATTACTTTATAAAAGTAATGCTAATGTTCATTGCTTTTATTACTATCTGGAATATGTTGCGATCTCATACTAAACTTAGTAATATTCATTGCTTTATTATAGCCATTATAGCTGTTACTTTTACTTCTATTTGTTCAATTATTACTTATAACATTATTCTATCATGAAGATATTACACAATTCCGATAAGCAACTAATTGTTGCTATGAAAGATTCTATTACCATACTATTTGATGATAAAACTTGTGTTGTTATTAATAAAGGTATTATTCGTGCTGCTGCTGATACTTTTGGTATTCTTGATGAACTTAAAGAACAAATTAGTTATTATAATGACGAACTTAATAAAATTTATGAAGCTAATCGAAATTTAAATGTTCAACTAGAAAACTATAAGATCGAAATTAGAAACCTTAGAAACAATTTCGATCAAGTAACTAATCTATGTGAAGAAAGAGAACGTATTATCAATGAGTGTAATCAAAAGATTATTGATCTTGAAGAGATTATTAAAGACTTAACGAAGGCGAATGAGTATTATATTCGTAAAAAGGATTGTGCCACCCCCGTAAAGGAATGTGATGATAACGATAGCTCTTATCCACCTACTAAAGTTAAGTAATCTTAATAAAGCTCTTAATCCTTAGCATTATCTAAATATTATTCATATACTTGTGCATTATTAAATACTACGAGTTATGGAAGATTATTTAGATGGTGCTATTGGATTTCCTATTTGTGCATTAGGTATAGATGTTGATTATCTCGATTGTGAGATAGCCGATAAATGGAATCGTGGTGAAACTTTATCTGAATCTAATCAAGATTTAGATTTAGATATAGAAACTATTGAAGATTAACTATTAAATAATAATATTATGGCAGATATTTTAGAAACTAAACGTCCAACTATTGCTCAGTGTAAAGCTGAGATTATTACTCTTCGTAACCGTAACTCTGAATTGAATACTACTCTTCATAGTGCTAAAATTACTAGTGAACAGTTACGTATGTCTAATCAATCTTACGAATGTCGTGTTCGTAATCTTGAAGAAGATATTAACAGACTTCGTGCTCGTAATGCTGATCTTGGTAATAAACTTGGAATGAAAGCTGCTAAGAAACTTTATACTACTGTTGGTATTATAGGTTTTGCTTTCATTCTTGGTTTTGTACTTGGTATTCTCATTAAACTCTAACCAGTTTGTTTTATTTATACGCTAGTTAATGCAATTGAAAATACGTCTTGTCAAAGGGTTTTGAAATCTTTTAATTTATGAATTAATTAGCCAATGCTATTAATATTGATAGACTGTGAAGTTAGTCAGTATTGATAGCATTTTTAATTTAAAACTTTATAATATGGAATTAAATACACTTGAAGGTCTTATTGTTACTGCTTCTAAGTATTTGCTAGATAATTATATAATAACTACTGGAGGATATGAAAGTATTAATATTACTGATCTTCGTAAAGCAGTTGATAATATGAGTGCTAATCCTCATTATAATAATCCTAAAGATCATAGGATGATATTTAGTAATTATCTATTTATTATTAGTAAGATTGCTAATATTATAAATGAAGATATTACTGAATATCTCAAAAGTAAATTAGTATAATTTCTGTTCTATTAATTATGTATGTGTATTATACACTAAGATTCAGTCATAGTAACACGGTCTGTGAAGATAGTGTTATTTTAAATGAACATACTGATGATGACTTATTAAGTTGAAACATTATTCGAGTAATCGTTGAAGTAAGGGAAATCCTCTTCGTAAAATGTCTATGTTTAGTTATATTTTCCTTAGATTAAACTGTTTAAGGTTACTAGTAATACAGTTCGTGAGAATAGTATTACTATTATTTATTTTATCCCATCGGAGTAGAAGCGTCTACTCCTTTTTTATTGATTATTTATTTAAATCATTATATATATGAAAACAACTCATAAACAAATGTTGGAATTTCTATTAATCATTCAACGATTAGTTAGAAAACATTGTACTGATCTTCACTTTTCAGTTTCTACTCAATTTAAAGAATCTGAAAAAGTTCTTAGTTATATTAATGTTCATGTTATTGTATATAGTTTTAATGGTAATACTATTAAATATAGTAGATCATTTTCATTCTATATTGTTAACGATATTAATGAAAACAATATTACTCTTGATAATTTAAGAGAATATATTCGTTATGAAATAGCGCATCTTAATAGGCTAAGAGAGAACATCAAGCAAGATCCTCTTACGGGGGAAGAATTATAACAATCCATTATTATTAATTATTTAAAACAAACTGGTATGATTAAAAAAAGAATTAGAATTGATCGTAGTGAAAGACTTTATAGTTTAGTAGCTTTTACATTTAACACTATTAATGCTGTTAAGTTGTTGCAAATTGAATCACGTAGAAGAATATCAACTTATGGCAAATCAAATAGAATTTGACGTAGATGGCGAAGGTAGAATAGAAACTACTTTAGCTAATTGTATTATATGTGGTAATAAATCTATTAGTATAGGTACTACTAAATATAATATATGTCATGAATGTACTGAAGTTCTAGAATCTGGTAAAAACTGTCTTGTTATTGAAGATCTTTATCACGATGATCAAAAGGTAATAGGTGGTAGAGCTATGATTCTTGAATCTGCTGCTATTAAAGCTGAATCCCCTATTGTTGTAATGTCTAAGAAGGAATTCGAACAATTATATAAAGTCTATATATCTAAAATGAATTAGTTATGAAAATAGATCTTTATGATTATATTTATCCAGATGGAGTAGTAGATGTTCGAGTAGGTGAATACAAAGCTGTTATTAGTAATGATTTTGCTAATAACAGCTTTATTATTATATTTACTGAACCTATTCCTAATTTAGTAGCTAGAAAATTTGAGATACCACGTGTTATCGATCCTTCTGCTGTTGATATTAAAGGATATAAAATAGTTAGTATTTATCCTCGTGTTGGAACATTTATTATTGATTGGAATAGACTTAAAAAGATAAAATAATGAAATTCAATTTTACGCCTGTTAATGAAAAGAATAAAGTTGCTCGTGAACGAGTTGTTGAGAAACTTGTTGATGGTACTATTATTCTTGATGGTAATACTTACAGATTTAAAAATGTAGGTAATACCATAGTTCTCCCACTAACAAGACGCTCGTATTCTTGCGAAGGATTTCGTACTATATTTGCTAAGTTCTTAGATAAGAATGGTAAATATATTAAAGTAATACGTAGTAATGGTTTTAGTGCTCCTAAATGTTATATTCCATTTAAGCCGGGAATTAAAGTTCGTGGTTATATTCGTATTGAAGATAATATCCAAAAATTTGATTTAAGAGATAATGGATTTAACTAAATATACTGATGCTAATAAAAGCAGTAGTGTAATAGCTTCCTTTACCAAAGATCAACTTAACGCCTATACTCATTTAATTGATTTTATTAATCGTGGATTCGATGAAAATGATTATAGGCGTGCTCTTATTGGTAGTGCTGGAACAGGTAAAACTTATATGATTAAAGAAGTTATTAATAAATGTAATCTTTCTAATTCTACAATAGGTTTATCTGCTCCAACACATAAGGCTGCTAGAGTTTTAAGTAATTCTACTAATATTAAAACTTCTACTATTGCTAGTGATTTAGGTTTTAGATTAAATACTGATCTTGAAGATTTCGACATTAATAATCCTCCTTTTGATCCATTGGGTGAAAAGAAGATTAAAGGTTATCGTCTTTATATTATTGATGAAGCATCTATGATTGGTAAAAGTCTTAAAGCTTATATTGAGAACGAATGCAAATCTAACGGATGTATGATTATCTATATGGGAGATAGTTCTCAGCTTCCTCCTGTTAAAGAAACAATTAGTCCTTGTTTACGTGGTATTAAGTATTATGAACTTAATCAAATTGTTAGACAAGAAGAAGATAATCCTGTTAGTTATCTATTAAAGTTACTTAGATACGATATTCAACATAAGACTTGGAAGTTCTTAGAACATATTAATGCTAATAGATTTAAATTCGATTTAAGCGAATCAAAAGGTTATTATACTTGTGGTTTAAGTGAATTTCAATCATTGGTTATTGATGGTTTTAATAATGAAGAGTTTACAACTAATGTTGATACTTGTCGTCTTGTGGCTTATACGAATAAAGCAGTTAGTGATTGGAATAAGTTTATTAGAACTAATATAATTCAAGATTCAGAACGTGCGGCACTTACTCGTAACGATCTGATATTGTCTTATGTTACATTAGTAAATGAATTCAATGAGGCTGTTATTACTAATTCTGAAGATTATATAATTAAGAATATTGCTAATTTCACAAATAAAGATGGTATTAAAGGATTTACTGTTAAGTTTGTTAAAATCAATGGTGGAGAATCTACTAAACCTTTGTTTGTTGTAGATCACAATGATAGAGCAAATATTCTTCTTTATTATAAACTTTGTAATGAATATATAGATGCTGCTAAATCTGCTCCTGCAAGTTCTCGTCGTGCTCGTTGGAAACTATATTATGAATTTAAAGAACGTAATCTTCTTCTTGCTAATATACTTGATAAGTATGGTAAGATTAAGTTCTATCGTGATTTAGATTATGGTTTCGCTATTACTTCTCACAAAGCTCAAGGTAGTACTTTCAAAGATGTCTATGTAGATATTAATGATATTGTCTTTATGGCTAATGGTAGTCCATATGGCGATATTGATAATACTCTTCGTAGATTATATACTGCTTGTAGTCGTTGTAAAAATAGATTATTCTTATGTTATGGGTGGTAAATATTGTGAAGATTGTGCTTATCGAATAATTAACGAGAAGAATCATTATATAAAAGGAATAGGCAATAAACAAAGTAATAAGATAATCGTATTTCCTCATCTTGGTTTTAGTGATACAACTATTATTAATAGTGAGGCATTTAAACAAATTAGTGGGTTATATAATACTCTCTTTGATAGAAATATCTTAGATGATTATTATATAACCTGTTTTGTTAAATGTCCTATTAGTATTAAACATCCTATTGATGTTATGACTAAAGCAAGATGTTATAATTATCTTCGTGAAGAATTTACTAGTAACAATTATAATGTTCTTATTCTTCTAGGTAATGCTTGTTCTTTAATTAATGTTCGTCCTCATTCGACTAATAACGTATATCGTAATCATACAGGTCATCGTGTCTTTGTTAATTATAGTCCTTTTGTTGTTCGTTATGATCTTCTTAAAGATTCTTATATATCAAAATTTACTAGTATCTTTAAAGCTATCGCATATAACAACTTAAAAGAATTTATAATTAAAGACTTATGAAAGCTCTTGCTTATGATATTGAAGTTACTCGTAATTACTTTGGTGTTTGTTTCGTTGACTTAAATCATTATCTAGAAGTATTTAAAGATTGTGTCGATGACAAACAAGAAGCTATTCCTCTTATAGATAAGATATCTGTTGCTGAAATCAAGAACCGATTAGCTACTGTGAAACGTTATAGATTTAGTATTTTTGAAGATGATGATTCTGAGTTATATCCTTTATTAAATTGGTTGCAATATCAAGCTGATTACTTCGGTTATAATAATAATAAATATGACCGTCTTATGTTAAGTGCTTTACTTATGTATTATAATCAATTTGATAAACCTAGTAAACTTATTGAGTTTCTATATGATACATCACAAAGAATTATTCGTAATTCTGATAATGATGTTCTATGGCAAGATAGTTTTACTAATATGTTAATGAAGAATCGTCTTAACTTTCGTGATTTAGACCTTTTCCAAATCTTTAGATTAGATCATTTTCATAAAAGTCTTAAGCAAACTTCTATTAATATTAAATGGTATAATCTTCTTGAATATCATATGCCTCCTATTAGTGAACTTGATGTTAACTATTACTATCGGTTAACAGAGAATAGAGGTCTTTCTATTGAACAACTAAATAGATTATATCGTAATTCTTTTGAGCGTTATCTTCATCCTGCTTGGAAAAAAGAAATGGAAGAGTATAACGATAATGATGTATTCATTTGTTGTGAGCTAGTTCGTATGAATCAAGAAGAGATTCGTTTAAGATATATGATTAGCAAAGAATATGAGATTAATGTTCTTTCTGCTAGTCGTAGTACAATTGCTGATAAAGTTATTGTCAAACTATATAGTAAGTTTACTGGTTTTCATCCTAAACGATTTATTGATACTAAAACTATCCGGAGAAAAATAGAAGTTTCCGAAATCTTGTCAGATAAGATTCAATTTTCAAGCCCACAGTTGAACGATCTACTTCAATCCTTACATTCCCTTGTCCTTAGGGGAGAAAAGGGCGAATTCGAGCGCACATTCACTTATGCAGGCACTTCCTACACCCTCGCAACTGGCGGTTTGCATTCAAACGAGATTCCGGCTGTATATGTTGAAGATGACGAACACATAATAGTGGATAGAGACGTTAACTAAGCAGCGTCTTAATTGGGTTAATTGCGGGAAACTCTTTAGAGACTACAATACCAAGTTATCATAGTAATATGGATAATGGTAAAGTTAATCACTTTAGTAAGGTAAAAAGTTGTAGTATTAGACAATCCGCAGCCAAGTCTCCTAATAGGAGAAAGGTTCAACGACTATCCGAAAGGAGTAGAGTTAATAGTAGTTATATTAATCTCGAAATGCCCAATTCTTGCGATTGTGATTTTTTCTTATTATCTTTATATCCTAAAATTGTAAAGATATGGAAAAATTCAAAAGAAACTCTGATTTTGTTGATTATGGAGAATATTCTAAGTTTAGTTATTCAGGTATTTATGGTATTGTAAATACTATTAATAATAAGATATATATTGGTTCTTCCGGTTTAATATCTCGAAGAGTAAGTAAACATTTCTCTGAACTTAGAAATAATAGACATACTAATAAGAAGCTACAAGATGATTATAATAAATATGGTCTTGATAAGTTTAAAGTTATATGTCTTGAAGAAACTAAAGAACTAAATACTAGAGAAGTTTATTATCAATTACATTATGGTATTGATGTTATTTATAATGAAAAGATTACTGGTGTTTGGTGTACAGAAGAATATTCAAAGAAATTAGCAAGTTCTCATAAAGATACTCATAGAACTAAAGAGTATCGAGATAAAATGTCTAAACTTAAAAGTCATAAGATAGTCCAATATCTTATTGTTCCTAATAGTGAAGGAGAACTTATTAATAAAGACATTAAAACTTATGAGAATATGAATGAAGTTATTGCTGAAAATCCTACTTTTAAAGCGCAACCTATTAGAGGTGTTTGTAATGGTAGTAAAAAGTCAGCTTATGGATTTCAATGGAGATATGCAAGAAAAGATATAGTCTAATCTCATTGGAGACAATGAGGAATAGAATGATAATCTAACTAATTATCTTAAAAGTTCTATTCAAAAATGAGCTAGTTATTATCCGAATCTTATTCGTAGTCTTAAAGTATGTCAGAAACACCTTAATCCTAAAGCATGGTTTCGTATTGCTGATACTATTGTCGATGAACGGTTAGAACATAAACATTTAGCTAAAGATAAATCTCTTAATCTTATTCAACGTATGAAGCATACTACTGCTGCTGCTTGTCTAAAGATTGTAGCTAATGCTGGAATCTTTGGTAAAATGGGTAGTGAGAAATCATTTCTTTGTGATAAGAAAGCAATGTATAAAGTTACTATTAATGGACAATTGTTTCTATTAATGCTAATTGAAAGACTAGAAGATGCCGGAATTCATGTGATAAGTGCTAATACGGATGGTATCGTAACTATTGTTCCTAAAGGTCTTGAAGAGACTGCTGACAATATTTGTCATTGGTGGGAAAAACATCTTGGTCTCGAACTTGAATTTACTCATTATAGTAAATATGTTACTGAAGGCGTTAATAGTTATCTAACTGTTAAAACTGATGGTAAGAAGAAGTTCAAAGGAAGAATGAATCCTAAGATGTATCTCGAAGATTTATCTAAAGGTTATAATTCTCCTATTGTAGCTAAAGCTGTTACTGAGTATTTTATTAATGGAACTCCTGTTATGGAAACTCTTCGTAATAGTAAGTCTATTCTTGATTTTTGTCGTACTCAAAACGTTAATCGTAAGTATTATATTGAATATACTCATGTCGTAGATCATAAAATGGTTGTCGAAGAAGTTCAAAGAAATACTAGATTCTACGTTTCTCTTACGGGGGGGTCGCTCATGAAGGTAGAAGTATTAGGTTGGGATGAAAATAATCAACCTAAACTTAAAAAGAGTTCTCTCTGTGCTGGTCAACGAGTTACTGTATGTAATCTTGTTGAAGATAAAGATATATCTGAACTAAATATTAATTATCTATATTATTATAATGAATGTATGGCTATTATTGAACCTATTGAACAATCACGTAATAATAAAGGTAAAGGCAAACGTTTAGTGAAGAAATATTATGGAATGCGAAATACATTATTTGATTAATTATGGAAAGTAACAAACTAACTGTTGAAGAATTTGCTCGTAATAATCTTGGTAAATCTTTTAAAACATTTGATAAAGATTATATTATTCCTTTTGAAACAGAAGCTATGATTGTAGGTTATAGTTCTTTTAAACAACTTCTTATTTGTTCTGTTACAGAATGTGGTGGTTGGAGACGTTTTGATGAAGATGATATACTTCTTGTTTATAGTCCTCTAAGTTATAGTTATTTTTATATGACTCATACTGAACTTATTGCTAGAAATTTATTATGATAACTATTGAACAAATATATAGTCTTAATCTTGGTAAAGAGATTGACTACTATAGAGATTATAAAGTTATGGTAGTAGGTTATAATAAAAGATTTAATTTTATTATTTGTTCTTGTACTAAAGATGATGGTTGGACTGAAATGATAGATTCAGATACTATTCTTATTCAAAGTCCTCTTAATGTTTCGTTTTTCTATATTACACCGAAATATGAATATTATCGAATGCAACTACAATTACCATGAAAAACAATGTAGAAGAAATATATAATGAAGCTGCTGATAAATGGCGTAATGCTTCTGGTATTGGAAGTATTATTCTAACGCAGCCATTAGATATTATTAAACTTGCTGTTCATATCTTAGATAAGATGATTATAAAATCACCTAATCTATTGGTTATGATAATATGTGAAAACCTAACTGATCGAGCTAATATTCTTTATGCTATTGAAAATACTTCTGTTAATAGTGAAACTTATAAGAAGCTAATTGCTGAGAAATACATTAACGTATTCACTAGAGATTATATTGAAAAGTCTACTTATCGAGGAATTAATAAGAAAGATCTTCTTATTACTATTAATGTTACTAAATTTAAAGGTATCATTGAGAGATATGAAGGTGCTAGTTGTTTTAAATATAAATTAGTTCTAACTAATGAAATAGATAAAGTTGCTAGTAATGCTGTTCTTATGTATCAATTTGCTCCGAAAGTTTATTCGTTAAACTATTCGTCTTTGTTGAGCAAGTCGATTAATTCCCCCGTAAAGGAATACCAGATCGGATGTACTCTTAGTCAACCTGATCAAGAACATTATGATAAATGTACTAATTACATTAATGATAGTGTTAATATATTCGGTGATTTTAATAAGATAGAAGAATGTCGTGTAGGTAATCGTGAACTTAATTTATCTGCTGAGGCATGTCGTACTCTTGTTGCTGAATATAATGGTTGGCGTCCTGTTATGGATATGTCCGATATAATGGCTAAACGTCTTGATGATCTTTATAATCCTATTGCTCTTGGTGAACGTGTTAATCAAGTTTATAACATTATGCGTGAAAGACGTAATCTTGTTACTGATAACATTGTTAAACTAGAGAAGATATTAGAGATCGTTAAGGCTAATCTAGGCAAGAAGATTCTTATAGTCTCAATGCGTGGAGAATTTGCTAGTAAAGTTACTGACTACATCAATAGCAATGTTGAATGTACTGGTAAATCAGTTCCTACTAATGGAGAAATATTTGATACTAATATCAAGTTTCTTCAATACGACTATTGCGGTAATTACCATAATGATATGGAAGGTATTCCAGCTTATGATAAATTTGGTAAACCTAAGGTTTATAAGAGTGGAAAGAAAATAGGTCAACCTATTATAATGCAGGCTAAAGCACAGCGTTCACAAAATTTAACATTGTTCAACGATGACTGCATACGGGTGCTATCTGCTAATAATTCGATAGATACTGATTTCAATGCTATCGTAGACCTTGTTATTTTCACTTCTCCGATGTGTTATTCTCTAAGAGATATAAAGTATCGGATACCGAACTTATCGTTTAGTACTGAACCTAATATTATATATAAGGTATATGTGATAAATTCAATCGAAGAAAAGAAACTTAATGAGACGAAAGGAGGAAAGAACTATGAAATAGTTAAAGATTGTGAAAACGATGATATAGCTATTGATTTTTGAAGTGATACTATTGTTATTCAAACAAAAAGTATTATCTTTGTAATGTAATAATAAAGCGAACCTTGAAATAATGGAAGAAGTAGAAAAAGAACGTAGTGTTCAAGTTTCTAGTAGAACTAATGAAATAGTTAGTCCTACTGTTAATAATCTCAATCTTTTAAATCCCGAAGAAAGAGGAAAACTTGAACTGTATCTTAAATCTATTATGGGAAGTGAAAAGTGCGGTATTAAATCAATGGCTGATGGTTTAGCTATATTTAGTAGAGCACAAGACTTAGGTTTACCTTTTACCAGTAGTATTGAACATATTAGTGCTATCAATGGTAAAACCGTAATAGATGTTCATTTAATCAAAGCATTGTTACTAAAGGCAGCTATAACATGGGAGTGTACAAAAGATTATGTAGCTCAGTACGAATGTACTGATGGTAATAATGTTTATATTGATGGAAAGATACCCGATTACTGTAAGCGTTTTACCACTAAGAAAGAAGCTCTTAAATACACTGCTGAACAAGATGGCGATAGTATAGGTGTTTATCCTGTTAGATATTATCAAGACTATAAAGGAAACATTTATAAAGAGTATCAAATGAATGCTAGTTTTGGTATTTCAGTTAATGCTGAAAGTGCTGCTAAAATTCAAGCAGAAGGCAAAACTCCTGTGTTTCGTATAGCTCATATTCCAGTAGATTATATCACCGAATATAAATTTACTAGAGTCATCGACAATCGTGTTATTGAAGCTACTAGTCATTTCAGTTACAGTGAAGCTGTTACTGCTGGACTTTTAGGTAAAGATACATATAGTAAATATGCTCGAATCTTAATAGGACATAGAGCATTTACTTATGGTGCTAGAGATATTGCTGCTGATGCTCTTCTTGGATGCCAAGAAATGACAGAGGCAAAGATCATGAATAACATTCCGCTAGAAGAAGCGGACGTTATACCAATTTAATTACTATTAGATGTCTTACTAATAGTGATTATAGATTTGAAATTAGACAAGATAAACCAATGAGCGTAATGCTCAATAATTAATTAATTATATAACTTTTAAAATTTTAAAATTATGGGACTTCAATTTGGAATGAAAGCAATTCAGAGTGGTAAAAGAATAGCATCTGGTAACAATGAACCGACATTGGTTGCTAACAGTACTAAAGCTCGTTTTACTATTGCAGGTATCGTAAGCCGTACTATGGGACTTGTTTCCGGTGATTATGTACAGTTTATCAGTAACATTCCGTCTATTGACATGGCTATTGCAGAACGTGATTCTGAAATCGTTGCATGGTGCGAAGAAAACGGTGTTGAACTGGGTACTGATGCAGCCCGTGCAGCTCTTATCAAAGAATTTGGTTCTTATGCTATTTGTAAAGGTGTTCCGATGTACGAGAAAGACGGCAAACGCAAAATGGTTGGCGTTCGTATGACTGACGAACAGAAGCAAGTATCTTTCGACATGAACAAAGCCGCTATTGCTCAGGCGGTTGGTAAGTCTATTGACGAAGTTACTATCGAAGATTACAATCCAGTTACAGAAGGTTTCACAGGTGCTAAAGCGACTTCTACTTCTTCTCTTACTGGTATCGGTCTTCCTCTTGGTTTCTCCGACATCAATATGTGGAACGAACTGAAAGAAGATCTTGGCGATGCCGGAGAAGATTACAATCGTGTTTATAAAGTTAATCTTAACGAACCGATTGAATGTGAAGTTGAGAACGGTAAAGAAGGTGAAGGAAGTGTTACTGTTGTAACTGCTTATCCATTCACTTTTGAATCTGACGAAGAACCTACTCGTAAGAACGTTAAGAAATAATCTACTTATTCTATTCGCTCGTTACATTATAAAAAGACTGCTAAGTGTAAAAACTTAGTAGTCTTTTTTATTGTTTGCAATTTTTCTTTTTATTATATTTGAACACTTTTGACAACATACTGCCAAGCCTGTACAACTTGGTAGTATTATTATTAATCTTTAAATAATTAATTTTATGAGTACTCAAAAAGAAACTGTTGAAGAAGTAAAAACTGGTGTTGAACAAGCTGCTAATGCAGGAACTCCTAAGAAACGTCGTAGAGGTATTAGTAATGATACTCGTTCTACTTCTCGTTTGAAATTTTCTCACAAAGACGTTAGAGTTAATGGCGTATTTTTAGGTCATTTGAAAGTCTACATGAAGTGGGTAACTTTTGGAGAAGATGCTAAAGGTTCTCCTTCTTTTATTGGTAAGGCTGTTCCTCAGCTAGTTATTGAATTCTCTTCTACTCACACTAAAGAATCGGATAAGCGTTACAATACTCACACTATCTTTGCTCGTGAGTCTAATGCAGATAATATTCCCGGTGGTGCTAAGTATAAATTCATTGAGAATGATTTCCAAATGATCAAGCATGTTCTTGATGTTATTGTTCTCAAAGGTCGTGAACTTACCGAAGCAGAAGAAGATGCTCTCGAACTCGGTTATGAAGATTTCGATGAAAACGGTGCTTATGAACCTGTTGAAACAGACGAAGTTATTAAGGCTTGGGCAGTTCTGTTCGAGAACATTGTTAACATGATTGAAACAGGTGGTAAAGACGGTAAGTCTGCATTGCTTAATGAAAAGGGCGAACCTCGTTTATTCTGGGCTAAGATGTACCGTTATTACAAACAGAATGGTGAATGGGTTCCTGCTGCTTATGGAAGTAGTGTTGAAGGAGATCTTGTATTCCCTACTTATGTTAAGGAAGGAATCTTTGAAGAAGCATTCCTTGACGCAAATAAACAAGTAATTCCTTCTAAACGAGTTAAACTCGATGAAATCCGTGAATCTATTATTCCTATGGAAAACGTTACTCGTAAGAAACCTAACATGGCAGGTGCTCCATCTATTAGTAATATTCCTGTTGGTGGTGGTATTATTCCCGGTGCTCCTATGATGCCGGGTGCTCCTATGGCTGCTCCTTCTGCTCCTTCTCAATTTGATGGAGTATTTAATGGTGATGCCAATGGAGATGATCTTCCGTTCTAATCTAATTATTTAATCGTTAATAATGAAGCCCAATAGTTAATCCTTCTATTGGGCTTTTTCATCTAGTTGCTATGCGTAGAGGAATAAAAAATAACTTATCAGTTAATTTTATATTATCTAAAGTAAGTCAAGAACTTATAATGTCTAGGTATTTAAATATACCTATTGATGTTATAAATGATTGTGTCGTTAACAATGTTCTTATTTGTTCTCCTTTACGTGTCGATAATCATCCTACATTTGGTTTTGCCTATAATGATAAACATAAGCTTAAAGCTCGTGATTTTAATGGTATGTTTTGGGGTGATTGTTTTGATGTTGTTGCGTATGTTCTAAGTTTTACTACTGGTCGTCAAATCAATGTAAATGTTAAAGCAGATTTTTATTATGTTCTCAAACATATTGCTTATACTTTCCGTAATATTATATATAACGGTGAAGTAGTTGAAGAAAATGAAGTGCTGCTTAAAGAAACTATTACTCGTATTAAAAATAGTAAAGCTGTTATAGAACTAGTAATTAGAGAATGGAACGAAAATGATAAGAAGATATGGTCTAAATGGGGAATATCTTTGCATTGGCTAAATACTCATTTTGTTGTTCCTGTTGATCAAATGTATATTAATAGATTTTGTCAGCCAGAACCAAAATATAATTATCGTACTAATGATCCTTGTTATGGTTATATTACTGGTCTTGATAGCAAAGGAATATATAATATTGAGTGTTATTTTCCTTTGCGAGATAGAACTAAAGGAGACGTTAAGTTCATTACTAATCATAATGGCTTAGTTGGTCTTCTTAATCTTAATAAGCCTAAGTACGATATAATTATTGTTACGAAGTCATATAAAGATAATCTTGCGTTAGATAGTTGGCTACACTCCTTCCCTTTACGGGGGAAGTTGTCAGATGCCCTAATAGGAGTTATTAATGTTACTTCTGAAAGTTATGTTCTTAAACCATTTGAATATGAGTATCTCCAATCTAAACTTAATGATAATGGAATTATTATTAGTTTCTTTGATATGGATTTAACTGGTGTTCGTGGTGCTCGTCGTCTTAGAAAAGAATATGGTATTATTCCTATTCTCATTCCTAGAATTTATGATGCTAAAGACTTTTCAGAACTAATAGAAAAGTATTCAAAGGAAACAATTAACAGGTTTATAGAAGAAACCGAAAAACTATTCGATTATGAATAATGGAGAAATTATTATAGACTTGAATAAAGTCAAAACTCTTAATAGGATAGTTGTAAATAGATATGGTCGTAATGAAGCTATTTACAGCTATCTTTATATGTATCCTCTTAGTGATATAGAAGAAAGTTTTATTGATGAGATTAAACGTAAACTCAAAGAAGATGTTAATGCGAATACTCGTATTAAACTTGCAGATGGTATTATTATAAGCATTTCTGATATTAAAGTTTATGGTGAAGTTGATCTTAATGATGCTAGTGATTGCCAAGCAATTAAAGAATTGCTTTCTAAAGAAATCTATGAATGTCATCGTATTCCTAAAGCATTCGATTATAAGAATAATACTTGTACATCTAAAGGAAACTTTATTCAATGGACAGAAACAACTGATTATATAAAAGCGTTTCAGTATTATCATTCTCGAATTGGTAAACCTAAGAAGATATTAATCGTAAAACTAAGTAAAGATGGCGCTAGACGGTCGTAATGCTTTCAGTTATAAATTAGATGCTAGCGATATTCGTATGATTGAATATAATGCTAATAGTAAAGGTAGAGTTAATTATATACGAGAACTTCTTGCTGAGATTGATCTACCTAATTATCGTTATCTTCAAACTATTCATTTTGGATATAAGTATGATATGGCTGCTCTTGTTTATCTTGGTTATGATAAGAAACTGCTTCAAAAAGTACATGAAGCTAATCTCGAATACGAAATAACTAATCCTCCTATTATATATGATAAAACTAAGCCAAAGCCAGTTAAACTTAAACGTACTAAGGGAGAAGGTAAGCGTGTTTGTGCCACCCCCGTAAGGAAAGGAGATAGTGATATTGTTCGTCTTATAAAGATAGAAGATAACACTGCTCTTAACGTTTCTCGTGAAACTGCTGTTGCTTTGTTTAATCAATTTAATGGTAAATATAGAATTGAAGAATTATGATTGATACTAAAGAAATTACTCTTTATAAGCGTAACGCCAAAGGACAACCAATCTTTTGGACTGCTAAAGTTATCGGAAATAAGATACAACTTAATTTCGGTATTGTTGGCAAACAAGGAACTACTTGTGATTATATTCCTCCTAGAGGTGTTGAGAAAGAATGGAAAACTATTGTTGCCGCTAAACGTAGAGAAGGTGGTATGGAATTATCAGAAGTTAGAGATGAAACTCCTAATATAATTAATGTTCAATTATATTCTTATCTTGATACTTATCTTCCTAAGTACAATACTACTAATGAAGGTTTTGTTCTTCCTCAACTTGCTAAAATCTATGAATTTGATCGTGAAGAAAGATTCTTTGGTCAGACTAAAATAGATGGTGTTCGTGCTAATGTTTCTGCTTATATGACAAAAGACGGAATGTTCTCTCAACCGAAGTTAAGATTTCGTAGTAGAAAAGGTCTTGAATATAAATGTCCTAACTTGGAGATTTACTTGTTGCAAATGTTGCCAAAAGCAGTATTGCAAAAAATGATAGATGAAGATTATGTTCTTGATGGAGAATTATATATTCCAAATCAAGGACTTAATAATGTTCTTAGTGCCGCTGAGAATCTTACTAATCCTCTTAATCAACTTCTTCAATTTTGGTGTTATGATCTAGCTATTGAAGATATGCCTCAACATGCTAGATTAGAATTTCTTAATAAACATTTTAGTCGTTATAAAGTTCCTAATTATACTCATCCTAAACTTCTTCGTAGTTATCATCTTAATAACAAGGTTCGTTTTGTTCTTTGTAATAACTACGAAACTAGTAATGATGAACAAATTATTCAATATCGTAATCTATTTGTTAAAGGAGGTTTTGAAGGAATTATTCTTCGTAATCCTAATTCTTTCTATCAATTTGGTAAGCGTAATACTGCAATGTTTAAGTGTAAACCAATTCTTGATGGAAAGTTTAGGATTATTGATATTGTTCCCGAAGGAGCTAAACGTCCAGAATTCTCTAAGTTTATTCTTCAAAATGATATTAACGAAGAGACATTTGAATGTATGCCGGTAGGTGTTTCCGACATTCGTAAAATGTATCTTAGTAATCGTGAGTCTTATATAGGTAAGATTGCTTTTGTTGAGTATCGTACTAGATCGGGAGTTAAACAAGTTCCTGCTCATGCTAATGTGATTAGAATTGAAATATAATAACTATTAATATGATATACAATTATGAAGTAATAAGTAGTTCTAAATTAGATCGTTCTAAATCTTATATTGATTTTAAGAAACGACAACTTTTTATTAAAGGTATTAGATTACCTACTCGAAAGTATTATATGTATCTTAGGAAACTAGACGTAATGTCTAATCTTAATATAGTTTATATTGCTTTCGTTAAAGACAAAGTAAATTCTGCTTGTAGACTAATTACTCGTTCTGATTTCGGTTATTATAAAGTTGACTTCTCAGAAGTATTTGATGAATTTAATATTAAAGCTGATGTTAATGTTAACTTTAAACTCGAAGAATCAGATGATATGATAGAAGTCTATGAAATTATTATTTAAGGGTTGATTTAATTAAAGTTTGCTGCTCGGTATTTGTTGTGAAACAAGTATCGAGCTTTTTCTTGATGTGTGCTTACCTCGTAAAGAGTAGGTATTGAATTAAGTGCTGTTATTAGTGGTAAAATAAATACTAACTCGAACGAAAATCTCACAGATAATAGTAACACGACTTTCCAGTATCTACATTCCTTTACGGGGGAAGTCTCACATAGACCCACTTTTCTTCGCCTCTGTACGATTTTATATAGCGAGATGAACAACTATATTATTTTCGCATTTCGTTCAACAGAGAGGCTAGAATTACGTCAATTCATAAATAAAATAATTAAGATTTTACTATGTGTTGAACTAATTATTAATTATATTAGTATAAACATTTATTAAGTTATGGAACAGAATAGAAAAGATTATATTGTAATTAGACGTCCTGCTAACAATCTTGGCAAACCTATTTGTCCTATTTATCTTGTTATTAGTAGAGAACATCTTAGTAAATACGTTGATAAATATCTTGATGGTAAAATAGAACGTAATCCTAATCTCAGTGCTTTCGAAGATTTATTTAATTATATTGCAAGTCGTAGACGTAAATACAATTTTGTATCTGCTGCTAGACGTGCTCGTTATCTTAATACTAAAACTAATTATTACTAATGTCGCAAGTACAAACTGTAAAAGTCTACGCTGAAATAAAAGGTTTTCCTAATTATAGCGTAGCTCCAGATGGAGAAGTGTTTTCTATTAATAGAGGAAAACCTCTTAAATGGTATCGTGGAAAAGGTTGTGAAAGACCTCATGTTACACTGTTTAATAATGGTGTAAGTTCTAAGCTATTCGTAGCTACTCTCGTTGCTAAAGCATTTGTTCCTAATCCTAAACCTAATGTATATAAGTACGTTAGATATAAAGATGGTAATAGTGCTAATAATCATTATACTAATCTTGAATGGTGTCGTAATCAAACAGGAAGTAAATATTATGTCAATGTTAATGCTATAAATAAAAAATAGATATGATTGAAGAAGCTAATTATTCTCTCGAAGCTGTTATTGATAAACTAAAAGAAAAAGATGTTAAGACACAACTTCATATTCTATTTGGTATTATTGATTATCTTAAGGATACTAGAGTAACTGTTGAAGATCAATATAATAATGCTAGAACTAGTTATTTAAGATGTCCTAGTATTATTAATAATTATATTAAGGCTATGTTCTTATATAATAATCTTCATACGTTATCTATGTATATTGAATATCTAGATTCTTATCTTGAAGAACTAATATGTAAAGAGAAATGATACTTGCTACTAAAAGTGAAGAAATAATCTTTCAGAGAACTGTAAAAGGTAGTAATATATTTACTCCTATTGTTGTTGCTTATTTTTCTGTTAGTGATCATATTATAGAGCTTAGTTGTTCTGAAAAAGGCAATTGGCGAGGACGTTATGATAAAATAGTTAATGGTATAACCTTTAAAGGTAAATATGGTGTTACCGTTATTACTAATGAAGGAGATGGTTGGAAACGCAGTATTGAATTAGATAAACTGTGTGATTCTCATGATGAAGCTATTAAATATATTAAATCATTAAAAAAATAAATAATTAATATGAATAATAATTTACGCGAAGATTATCTTTATGCCGATGCATTTAATGATAATCCTCTTGAATTAGTTCTTCCTCCTACTAAATATAAAGGAAGTTCTACTAAATCCGGTGGTAATTTTAAAGAAATTGCTAAGAGACATAAACGTAATAAGAATAAGAAAACTCATAGGAATGCAAAACGGTGAAATAATTCCTGCTCTTATTGCTAGAATAAGACAGAATAATACAGATAATGTAGTTATTCGTAGTAAACTATATAATCTTTTGAATGATGTTACTAAAAAGTTTGACGATGTTATGATAGCTTGTCCTTATATCGAAGACTTTCAAAATATGTCTAATGAACAAGTACTTGAACATTACTATTTAAGTATCGGTGCTGATAGTCTTTGGAATGCTCGTGAACTTATTATGAAAGCTATTAATGAACATAATAAATTAGTTAGAGAAGAATATGAGAACAGTAATAAAGAATAAAGAACTTGGTAATATAGAAATAATTACTCAACAATATCAAGTAGGTCTCTATGTAGCTATTTATAAAAACAAAAGATTAATTAATCAATATGGAAGTAATCTTAAAGAAGCTGAATATCATAGGAAAGTTCGTATTAGAGCTATTAAAATAGGAGATATTATCGTTGAAGGAACTGTTCTTGAAATTAAAAGTAAATATCCGATAAACGTATTTGAAAATGAAAGTTCTAAAGAAGTTAGTAAATAGACTATTAAAACTAATTAAAAAGGATAGCCCTCCTAAATGTTCTGATTGTGAAAGGTGGGGAACTATGAAATGTCCTAATAGTCTTTATTGTTATTCTACTGAAACAAAACCATTTTTTAAACTAAAACAACATGAGTAATAATCTATTTGAAATTAGTTCTGAATTGCAGGATATTATTTTGCAACTCGAAGAAGGTGAAGCAACTGATGAACTTATTGAAAAACTAAGAATTTCAGAAGATCATCTTAAAGAGAAGTTAGACAGTTACGTAAAAATTATTAGACGTTACAGTAATGATGTTAATGAATGTAAGGCTGAGAAAGATCGAGTTAATCAGATTCAAAAGACTCGTAGCAATACTGTTGAAAGACTTAAGAATCTAGTTCTTGATGCAGTTCTTATGTTTGGTACTACTAGTAAGTCTGGAAACAAAGTAATTGAAGCTCCTACTTATAAACTATTTAGCCGTAATACTAATAGTTATAGTCCTAAAGATTTTCTTATTGCTGATATAATTAAAGAATTTTATTATTGTATTGGTGAATATCTAGACGAAGTTTCTACTCTTGATAGTCTTGATTTAGAATTCTTAGCTCAAGTAATTTCCGCTCAATTAACTGCATATAAGATTGCTGATTTAGAAGCTGCTAATCAAAGTTTTGATAGAGACGAAATAGGTGTTAGCGTATCTAAAGACGATCTTCTTGCTATTCCTACAGAAATTACTATTAGTATTTCTTTAAGTGATCTTGCTAAAGAAGAAAATCTTCCTCTCGTTAAATGGATTAATGAACATCAACATAAAGTAGATACTGTTCATAAAGTTACTTCATCTCTAATTAAATCTCATCTTGATATGAATGCTAACTTACATATTTATAGTGTTGAAACAAAAACAAGTTTAACTATTAAATAAAGTACTATGCTAGAAGTAGAAGGTTGGGTTGAAGAACTTATTAAAAAGATTATGGATACTTATGGCTGTAACCGTTGTGAAGCAATGGAAGCGATAAAAGAATACATATATTAAACAACTTATTAAATAACTTATTATGAACTTTGATTATAGAAACACTGCTTATAAATATAAGACTGGTGGTATTCCATGGAGAGGAAAGATTGGAATAGATATTTCCGATTGTACTACAATGAGTGAAGCTATTCAGAAAGCTAAACTTAATTACACAGTTGCTAAATGTCCTATTGCTGCGCAGATGGAAGCTCTTCCTAATGGAGTTAATCGTGACGGTTCTCTTATTCCTAATATCGTTAATGGATATGAATTCGTTACTATTCCTACTGAGTTTGCTACTTATCGTACCGATGCTAACATTCCTCTTGGGAAAGTTAAAAGTCGCTACGAAGTAGTTCAAAACGAAGTAGCTTTTAACTTCTTCAATGATGCTATTGGAAAAGATGTTCAACTAGATAGAGCTGGATACTTTGGATATGGTCAGAAGATATTCTTATCAGCTAAGATAAATCAAGAAATGCAAATCGGTAATATCAAAGATAGTATTGATCATTACTTTGTATTTACTAACAGTCATGATGGAGGTTCTGCTGTCCAAATGATGATAACTCCTATTCGAGTTGCTTGTATGAATGCTCTACATTCTGCTCGATTAAGTGCTAATATATATCTATCATTTAGACATAATCAAGGCGTTAATGCTAAAATACTAACTGTTCCCGAAATACTTGGTATTGCAGATAAGCGCGTTGAAGAAGAAAAAGAAATGTATGCTGTTATGTTTAATACTAAAGTATCAGACACAGATGTTAAGAAATATCTATCAATGACTTTCCTTACGGGGGAGGAATTTGAAATTGTAGACGAGAACAACTTGTACGAACCATTATTCAAGAAAGACTTCGTAACGTTTGAACAAGTTGGTCTTAGTAAACAAAAACTTGGTATTCTTTGTGACATTAATGAATATTATCATTCGGGTATTGCTCAAAGTCAAATTGCCGGAACTGCTTACGGTGCTTACAATGCTGTTACTGGATATTTCAGTAATGTTAAGCAATACAAGAATGAAGAGATTCGTCTGAAGAATACTGTATTTGAAGGTGATTTCAATATTGGTGTTAAAGCTCTTAATTATGCGCTTGATGCTGTTTGGGATTACTAGCCAAATGTTCTTTATACAGCTTCCAATGTTATTCATAGCATTGGAAGCTATTATGCAATTTATTATATTTAATAACAGAAGAACAGTTCCTAGTGAAACAACATTATTAATGTTACTAACTATATTCTTGCTATATTATGTTCCAGTTATTAATATAATAATGTTTGTATGTAGCGTTATTATGTTTATTAAATATATAAATGGCGAGATATGAAGAATAAAAAGAAAATAAGAACTTGTGGTAATTGTATTAATTGTGTGAAAGTAAATCCTACTTGTATATGTTATTCTACTTATAAATGTAATTGTCCATTTAATGATACATATTTCTTAGGTAGAACTAAACCATCTTATATGGTTGAATGTAAATATCATGAATTTAAAAATGATAATTATGAAAATAAACCTATATAAGTAAATCTACTAAAAATATAATAGATGCACTTTATGGCACAGAAGTAGATAATAAATTATTAACTTTTTTAAAAGACAATGAGTAAATTAAGTAAAGCAATAGCTAATGCTATTATTGAATTTAACGGTGGTTTATTAACTCAAGATGAACTTTATCAAAAACTAGAACAAGACATTGATAATGTTAATGTTAAAGTTTGGCGTGAAGATAAATCTGTTCCATTACCTACTTATGGTAAAGAAGGCGATGCCTGTTGTGATGTCTATGCTAAGAGTATAGAATATGATGCAGACAAAGATAGATTCATTATTCATACAGGATTACATTTTGCTCTTCCTGATGAATATGAAATGGAACTTCGTCCTCGTAGTAGTAATACTAAAACAGAATCTTATATGCCTAATAGTCCTGGTACTCTTGATTGGGGTTATAGAGGAGAACTTCTTGTAATCTTTAAGAATCGTACTTCTCGCCAATTAATAAGAATTATCAATAATTTTGGTAATGCTTTTAACGATATTATTAAGCATAGTGAACATGAAAATGCTTATAATTTTATTACGTATGCTAGGCAAGAATTTAATAAGATAAGTGAAAAAGGAAGTTGTCCTTATGTAGAAGGCGACCGTATTTGTCAACTTCTTGTTCGTCGTCGTGAGAAGATTACTTGGGATGAAGTTGAAACTCTCGAAGAGTTAGGAACTACCGAACGTGGTGCAGGTGGATTTGGACATACTGGTAAATAATATATTAACTTAATTATCGTAATTAAATGAAAGCAATTGGAATTAAAATGGTTGAACTTCAACCAATGAGAGCTAGTATGGCTCTATCAACTGGTTATAAAATAGGTAATACTCATCCTGATGATATGGGTTATGAAGTTACTTATCCAGATGGATATAAAAGTTGGACACCTAAAGATGTAGCTGACAATGCTTATTTTCCTCTTTCAGAGAATAACAATGGTACTAAGATTCTTAAAGAAGATGTTGAGAAGTTTATTACTGATGTAGAAGTAATGACAGTTGGTGAAAAGACTACTGTTGTTAATGCTCATACTCTTACTGGCTTTGATACAGTTCGTCATTCTTCTTGTGTTGACCCAAAGAATTACAGCGAAGAACTTGGAAAACAATACGCTATGGAAGAAGTTGTTAATAGTCTTTGGAGTCATCTTGGATTTGTTCTTCAATGGGCTAAGTATGGTCTTAATGCCGAATCTAAAAAAGATAAATATCCTTCTCATGTTCAACGTATGATTGATGAGTATAAAGAACTTGATGATCGTATTAATAAACTTGCAAGTTTCATTAATACTAATCCTATTTTTGAAACTCTTCAAGATGAAGAACGAGAAGATATGAAAGCACAATTAATATGGATGCATAAATATATTAGCGTTCTTGCTAATAGACTTATTAGACAAAATGTTGAACCGAGTAAATTATTAGATAAATGAAAAAGAACGAAAAGAAATTCATGAGAGACAGTATTCGTAAAGCTATTCGATTAGTTGCTAATCTTCCTATTGCTAAAGCTTATAATAAGCCTTATAAGAAATTGGTCGAATTAAGTTTGCAATACAGTAGTAAATAAGTAATAAACAATTTGTTATACATTATATGTAAGGAGTGCTAGAGATAGTACTCCTTATTTTTTTTAAACTATACTTGGATCAATTATTTATACTAGTGTTAAAGTAGTAGTTACTGATAAGATGGAAATATGTTATGACCACCCCCGTAAAGGAATGGAATTAGTTATTAACTACTTCTCTTACGGGGGTGGATTTAAAGTGTTATTCAAACAACTAAACGACGGCATTGGGGACGGTGTTCGGATACTATTATTACTAGTTTACTAGTAGAGAATAATAGGATGGGAACTTTTTGGATATAGTAAGGTCTTTGATGGAGTAAGTAGTCTTCCGGTCTTTCTTAGGTAATGCGTCTTATTTTCGATTCTCTAATCATTAACGCTATTACTCTTCGTACCTTTGTTTCTACTTATCATCCGAGGTTTTGCACTAGGACGGAGTTACTGCCTAGATGACTATTACAACTTGTGGTATAAATAGTCTTACTGAGTTTCCTAGCTCTCCACACTACACGCAACTAATCGAGTTAGTCAAACAGCTATTGCTGAGTCCTGTACAACAGTCCAAGACGGTAGGTACTCTGTCAATGCAAAGATACGATTAGTTTCGGATATAACAAAACCTGTACTACTCTCACGAGCAATACAGGTTTAAACATGAGTTGTATTGTTATATTAATCTTCTTCGCCAGTAATCTTATTAGCAATGAATTGACCAAGACCACTAAACGGAGATTGACGTACTTTATAATAACTATTATTAGCACCTAGACGTTCATGTTTTCTAATCTGATTAACAACAGGAACTTGTTTAAGAAGATTAACTTTAAGTTTATTCTCTCCCGAATAAGTTCCAGATTGATATAGAAGATCATCAGCATCACCAGTGAATATATAAGAACAACAAGCACCTAGAAGTTTAAGATTGTCATTAGCAATACTAAATGCTGCAACAGGTTGACTATATAGTTTCTGTCCTTCATTCATCATACCCCACGGATTATATTGAATAGTTTCAGACATAAGTCTATCTGCACTATAAAGAACATAATCTGCAATTTGAGTAGATTCATCATCATCGTCTAGCATTAGTTTACCAACTACAAATAAAGCAACTGCTTTAGTAATAGCAATCCATTCTCCTAAACATCTACGAAGATTAGCTTTATCATATTCGGGAAGAACATTGTAATAAGTTACAAAGTTTCCGAAAAAGTCAACGTAGCCTTTAGCAATACCTTGAAGAGTACGAACGGCTTCTAGTTCATTGGAGTTATTTAATTCGTAGTACTTCCTTACGGGGAAAGTTATAAACTCTGCTAATGATACATAACTACCTTTATTAATAGTTTCACGAGTTTCATTATAAATTCCATCAAAATGTCCAAGACGATAACCAAAACGTTTTTGGAATCCCGGAACAAGATGTTTATGGAATTGCATTAATAAAGCTCCCCACCAAGATTGTTGAAGAGTGTTAGCACCGATCTTATCATAGATACCATGAATATGATGATTAACAGTTAGAACTTTGTTACGGAAGTCAGCAATATCTGCATTAGTAAGAGGACTATCTTCTTTAAGTATTGCAACTCCATTACTTAATGTAAGTTGACTACGGAAAGTAGGAAGTTTGTCAAACTTAGAACGTTGTTCTTTACTATCTTCTTTATATTGTGCTACAAACTTATCTCGAACTTCTTTAGATTGAGTACGTAAGAAGTTAGTTACCATATCTTGTTTGAATCTATTAAACTGTTCTTTAACAGCAAATGATTCTTTAATCTTATTACGATATTCATTATAAGTATTAACAAGATCGGGATTAACTTCATTAAGAACTTTGATCAAAGAGTTCTCACGAAGATTCTGAGTAAATGTTTCATATGATATAACAGCGGCTTTACCATTTTCATCAACAGAAACTCTATGAGAGTTTAACATTGCTAACAAAGTAGTATTCTGCATATAATGTTCACCAGCACTTTGTTGAATAAACAATAAATCTTCTAGTTTACCAAGAGGATTACTACCTTTACCATAAGTTTCAGTAGCCATATCAGATTCTAGAATATTGAACAATCTAATAATAGCATTAGTTTCGCTATTAGTAGTTTCGCTATAAGCATCTGCAAAATAACTACCAATAGATAAAGCATATTCGTTTTCAGCTTTACGGAAATCACTATATTTAAAGTATTGTCCGGCTGCCATCTCCATCTGAATCTGAGTCTTACCATAAAGAACATTAGCAATACCACCGGTAAGATTTAACATCATAAATTTACTAGATACCATATTACGAAGAACACGAGATACTTTAGAACGAGTACCTTCATCTAGTTCAAACTCATTGAATATAAGTTTGCGAACTTGACTTTCAAAGTGTTTAGTAATATTAGCATTCTCATTCTTAAAAGTACGAAGTTCTTCTTTACCTGTAATACGACTAAGAAGTCTATTACTAGATACTTCGTTATTAGGAGCACGTTTGATGAAATCCATATTACGAAGTTGATTAATAGTAATCTTAGCTAGACGAGAAGCATCATTACGAGAATTAAATAGATACATTTGATCTATAAAACTATTAAGTCTTTCGAGAACATTAGGATTATTTCTTTCCTTAGTCTCTTCCATTCTTTGTCTATGAAGTTCTCTATTAGTAGCTAATGTTTCTTCTACATACTTAATGTATTCTTCTTTAGTTTCACCTTCTTGTTTATCACGAATAGGTAAAGGTTTAACTTGTGAAAGACTATGTAACATAGGAGCATTACTAAATCTCTTATATAGATTAAATTCTATATCAGATTTATTAGGAGCATCATACCAACCATGACTACGTTTAAAATCTTGCCAGTAATCTTTAAAACCTTTATCTTCTTTCTCGATTGCTTGATTAGGAAGATAGCCTTTATTGATATAAGCACGACTACGTTTATCTTTAACTAAACCATCAAGTAAGTTACTTACAGAAGAATATAATTGTTGCTGATAAGTATTCATTGCATAATACTTATCATTAGTATAACGATCAGTACTAGGTTGAAGTTTATTATCAACAAACTTAGGATTATAATATTGCTCTTTTACTTTAGTTTCTAACCATTTAGATTTAGGACTATATTCCATATAACGAGCTTCATCTTTAACAACTCGTTGTCTCCATATCATTAATGGTTCATATTCATTAGTAAGAGGATTGAATATATGATTTTCATTATACCATTTCTCAAAACCTTCTTTACCTAATTGATTAGCTTTAACATACTCGTTTTCATAATAAGGAGTATTACGCCATTCAATACGTTCATTTATCCAAGCTTGTGATTCACGATCTTTTTCAACTAAACGATTTTTAGCAGCAAGAAGCATTTGCTCTTCGTGCTTTTTAATATTCTCAATTTGAGTAGGATTAAAACGAGTACCATCTATAATACCGTTCTTATCGTACTTACCTCTAGACATAGTTAAGATATATCCAGTAATAGGATTACCACGTTTAGTTTGCTTATATATACTATTAAGTTCTTGAATAAATTCGGGACTAAGACGATAGTTAGTATTAGCATCTAACCAAGCAACTGCTTCACGATAAGTCTCAGAATCACTAGGATATTGTAGATTAGCAATGGCTTGCTTATATCGTTCTTCAAATGCTTGTTTTGGTTTAGTCTCTTTATATTTAGTATTAAGCTGCTTCCTACGAGTAAAATAGTTATTAACTGCATTAGCTTCATGATAGTTTTCACGATAATTACCAAGTTCATCAATAGTAGATCTCATATCTTGTATTTCAGAAAGAATCTCTTCAAGACGTGCAGCATTCTGAGGAGTAAGAGTACTATAATCATTATCAGTCATAGTACTAAGTATTTCTCCTTCTTCTTGCATTAACTTCTTTAATTTAATATAAGTCTTAGGATATTTATCTAATATCTTATTTAAATCAAAGTAATCTTGATACATGTCTTTAACATATTGACGTTCTACATTATCAATTAAGAACTTCTCTAAAGCATCGGCAGCCTTCTTATATTCGATCCCATTACGACCGTTTTCATCTTTAATTTGAGCAAGTTTAAGATTATCTTTTAGAGTTTGCAAAGTATCTAAGAATGTCTGATTATAAGGAAGCAATAAGTTTCCGTTTTCATCTAATATATCATTAAGAGATACATTAACACCATTCTTATTTGCTTCTTCAATAATCTTAGATACTTCAGCAGTAAATGCAATCTTCTTATCACGAGCATCTATCTCAGCTTTACGAAGTTCTTGCATCATCTTCTTCAATACTATTTGTACAATAGGAATATGAGTTTCTTGGCTATCAGCTAAATAATATTGGAAGAAATTTTCGTCTTCAATAGCAGCAGTAATTTCTAACATTCCTGATTTAATACGAGGATCGTTAGTAAGACTACTAATATAAGTATCGAAGTACATTTTAGTACTACGTTTAAGAGTATTATCTAAAGCACTAATACGAGTAAACTTGTCTTTAAGTTGCTTCAATACTTCATTAGTTCTACGCATTCCATCTATCTCTTCTTGTGATTCAGCAACAGCCATTGCTTCATCTATATTATAAGGTTGAAGAGATTCAATTATAGAGTAGTCACTAATGAAACGATTAATATCATCGAGAAACATTTCATAACGAGTACGAAGTGATTCATCTTTCAACATCATATCGAACAACTTCTTATTAGTAATACTAATGTTCTCAAGAATCTTTCCATCTTTATTTTCAATACGAACAAAGTTATGAACATCAAACAAGAAATCATCAATACGACGATTAGTATAACCATTGATAATTTTAAGAGCTTGCTCTCTCATATTATCGTTAAGTTTACTAGCATTATTAGCTCGAAGATCAAGAGTATTGAAAGAACGAAAAGCATCAGTAAGAGCATCTTCTTGAATATTAGCATTATTACGTTCAATAGATTCAATTACTTTAGCTATATAATCATTAATCTCTTTATCGTTATCAATAAGAGCAGATTCGAGGACATCTTCATTTTGGAATGCTTCTTCTGTTTGAACACGAAGTATATTATTGTTAGAGAACTTATCTAATAACTGATTTTGCTTAACAACTTGTTCAAGTACAGATCGTCTAGGATAAACAAGTTTAAGCATTCCATTCTCATTGATTTCTTTATTAACAAGATAATCATGAGTCGTTCTAATACTTTTAGAAGTTACTCTTCCTAAATTAGTTACTACATAATTAGTTCCTTCTTTATTATAACGAAACATTCCTCCCGAACGTAAACCAGTATTATCTATCACAGATTGAAGAACAGGAACAAATGCAATACCATTAGTCTTAACATCTGATAGAGTTTGATTAATACTAGTTTTAAGTTGAGTGTAATAAGGCGATTCAGAATTATCACTACGTTTAGTTCTAAGTTGAACTTCATTAGCTTCTATCTTAGCATTAGCAATACGTTCACGTTCAGCAACTAAATCTGCATTATTACGGTTAGAAATAGCAACGCGAATATTCTCGAAGTTGGTATTAGGAACAACAACAGTATAATCTTTTATTCCTGCCTCTTCTAGTTGATTCATAGTATCTATAATAGTTTTATTATCAGAACTAGAGATAACATATTTATTAGCAGGAGACAAGTAAGAAGATTCCTTTACGGGGGTAGTTAAAACTATCGCATTAAGAACATCTGCTATTCCTAAACTAGAACCTTCATTAGTTATACTAGGAATAATTAAGAACTTACGAGATTTACTATTAATATCTTTACTTACTTGTGTAATAACAGGAATAGAATTATAATAAAAATCTAATGACTTATTAATAGCATCAACAGGAAGAAAACGATTATTTTCTAGATTAATACTAACATCAGCAATCTCATTATCTTCTAGCTTATTAAGAGGAATAAGATCAACAGTCGAACCATGATTAATAACTTTAAACAAAGTAGATTCATTACTATTTTGATACATATTAGTTTTAATATAGCTTTTAGTAACTGGGTCTTTTTCACTACCAGTAACTATTCTTCTAAGTCTAGCTTCTTTAATACTAATAGTTGCTGCGCCTAATTGATTAAAAGTAATTCTAGGAGAATTCTTATACTTCTTGTTTTCAAACGAATAAACATCAGGAAGATTAGGATTACTTCTAAAGAATATATCTTTTAATTCATCTATTGCTTGTCCTCTATCTAATGTATCATAAGAACTAGTTTCTTCAATTGTATTCTTTATAAGGTTATCAATAGCTTTCTCAGAATCTAATATAATTCCAGTTCCAGTAGACAATCCATTATTAGAATCAATACCGTTATCTTCTGTATAAAGAAGTTCAGCAGGAATAATTTTACTAACGCTACCTCCTTTAAAAGAATAACCTTCTACTACAATACCATAACGAACTAAATCCATAGCTGTTAATTTAACAAATGGATTATCACTATTCCAAGCATTACGAAACATTTGATATTGAGCTTCGGTAGATATAGTACTATCAATAATAGTTATTTGATCTTTACTATTACGACGACCACGATATTCAACATTAAGATTCTTAAATAGATTATTATCAGAAGTAACATTTTGCATAATAGCAACTTTATTAGCAGGAGATAACTTCATGAACTTTTCTACATTAGCTTCGGATAAATCAGAAACATCAAACTTACCTACAATATCTACATAACCGTATAGTCTTGCACGAATATCTTCTTGACTAGAAAGAAGATTAAGATTATAACTAGGAATAAACTCATTAGTGCTTTTAGTCATAAAACGGTTAGTGTTGACAAAAGTAGACTGAGCTTGTCCTAAGTTGATAATGAAGCTTTCTAGTTTTTGAATAGTCTTTAATGAGTTAACATCAAACGCATTAACAAGAGATTTAAAAGCAGGCGTTTGAGTTTTAAATATACCGCTATCTTGAATAATCATTTTAGTTGCTATACAACTATATTTTAGTTGATAGTATAAAGAAGGATATGCAGATTCTGATTTATCGCTATTTACTTCATTGATATTTCTAAATGAAGTTTTAGGATAAATAGCATCTATTAGATAACTTCCATAATCAGAAGTAAGAACAGGATTAGTAGATGTTTTACCAGAATTAAAATTCTTATCTTTTAGTTCTCGAATTCTTTTAAGAACTTGATCGATTTCATTAACTGATTTTCCAGCACCAAACTTATCACTAGTAATAACTCTCATGTTACTATTAACTTGATCAGCTATATTCTTATAATGTTCAAATACATTAAGAACTTTAAGTTGAGCGATTAAATCTTCAACGTTTTCAACTTTATCTATTCCATTTTTAAATGAATCATTAGAGTATTTCTTTAATACTTCAACTGGCATTCCTTTATCAAGAAACTCATTCTCATTTATTCCAATTGATTCAATATATTTTTTTAAACTATCTAGAGTATCTGTCTTCTTAGCAGTTCGTCCATTTGCTTTAGCAATCGCCATATATAAATCTCGACGAACAGTAGTAATAGGACTAAAACCTTGTTCGCCGAATACATTATCATTGGCATTTTGTCTATTTATTAATTCAGTAACAATAGGCTGATTAACAAATCGAATAGAAGTTTCATAATTAGCACCACAGTTAACGATAGACTTATAGACATCAAATGTATATAAATCTACATTAGGAACACCACCTTCTTTAACACCGTCAAGAATCAAAGCAGTAGTTTCAGAAGAATAAGGAGTAAGTAAACGATCATCTATATTAAGATTGTCATAACTCCATCCTAACATATTATGATTAATAGTAATAGTATTACCTTCTCGTTTAACATTCTTCTTACCAAATCGTTTATTTAATACAGTAAGTTTCTTCTTAGCTTCTGCTTCATTAGCATAACTATAAGTAAATTTAAAACCACCATATAAACCTTCAATAGTAGTCTTAGCTTTATTACTAATAGAAACAAAATTATCGTGATTAACTGAAATAGCTTTAAGACGAGCACCGGACATATTGGCATCACGATACCAATTCTGAGCAATAACAGAATTGATGTTACGATAGACTTCACTAAGATTGCCGAATACAATAGTCTTAGCATTCTTAATATCTTCAAAGTTACTAGAAGATAAATTCTCACCAATAGATACTGGTAAATTCATTATATTAATAAATGTATCTACTATTTTATTGTTACGAGCATCACGAGTATTTTGTTGAGCTACTGTTAATTGACTAAATTCTTCAAGAGACATAGCTCCTACTATTTCAGCTCTTGCTTGAATAGTTTGTTCTAATCTAGCTCTACGAGTTTCATCAGCATAATCAATAGCTAGTTGTTCAGCGTTATCTTTTACATTTTGATAAAATTCTCTTTGTTCATTAATAACGGATTGAATATTACGATACTGTTGTGCAAACTTAGCAACATATTCATCATTAGCATATTCACTTTCATAAAAGTCCATCTTACTTACAATAGCATCTACTCTTTCACCAAACTTTAATTCTTTTGATTTAAAAGTAATAGTAAGATTATCTTTTACTTCTCTTGGAAGTACCGCCCATGTTTCGTCTGTTTCAGCTATTAAATCTCTAACTTGGTCAGTTAAGAATTTATCATATTCTTCATTAGCTTTACGAACAGTTTCTCTCGCAGCTTTACGAGCTTCTTTAAATTCTTCTTTAGTAAATTCAGAACTAGTAGCTTTACGAGTTTCTTTATCTATTAAAGAATTTATATAACCAATATATCTGCGATAAGTACTTAGTTCATCTTCTCCATCTATATATTCGACTTTATTAGGTTTACCATTTCTATCGAAATAAGCAGCATGATAAATACCATAAATACTATCAATATCAAAGTCAGCACCAGTTTGCAATACCCAATCATCTGGAACAACAATAGTAGAACCTTGAGTTTCATCAAGAAGTCCTACTACTTTCATTATACCAATAGATTGTTTACCTTCTGTTGGAATACGATAACCAATCATAGTATCGAGTCCAGCTTTCTGTAAATCTTCAAGTGTTACTTCTTTAATAAGATTACCTTCTGCATCATAAGTATTATATGCTTTTACTTGCCATTTAGGAAGAAGTATTTCTATTATCTGAGAACCGTCTTTATGGAAATTAAGTTTACGACCTAACTTATAACCATGCTTATCTTCAAATTTAGATTGAGTAAAGTCTCCTATCTTACCTTTAAGAGATTCTCCTAATTCAGTCATACCAATATTAGCAACTTGACTAGCGTGGAATCCTTTAAGAGTTTGACGAGTAATATTATTAGTAAATATACTATTAACAATACTTTCTAATTTAGAACGAACTAGATTACTCCAAGCAGGCATATAAGGAAGCCCTGTCTCTGGATTAATCTCAGCATACTTACGATAATTACTATCAAGTCCTCTACGAGTAAGTTCGTCTTTAATAAGTGCAATGAATTTATTATTATCGATAGCTACTGTTTCACCATTATAAACTATTTCGCCTTTATTATTTATTTCAACTCCAATACGAGAAGCAGCATCGTTAAAACTATCTTGAATATTAGCAGTAAAACAATCAAAGAAATCTTTAATAAGTTTCTGACCTTCCGAAGTATTGCTAATATTATCAATTAGTTTCTTAACGATTTGAAGACCTGCTTTATTCTCACCGTCCATATGTTGAGGAACATCTTGTTGAGTATAAAGATTAGAATAATAACCAGTCTTATAATGAGTTTGAAGAGATGAGCTAAAGTTAGATAACTCTTCTTCCTTACGGGGGAAGTTACCTTCTGAATCCCATAACTTTAATACCTTACTAGTAGTAGCTTTTTCGGTAGTAGTAAAATTAGCTTGAGAAATACCATTATCATTCATCATCTTAGCAAGAGCGCCAAGTTCAGTATTACCTAAGAATCTAGGAATAAGAACAAATTCTGCATTCTTAATTTGAATAGGATTAACTAATCCATCTTCTATTTCTAGATCATAATAGAAGTTCTTTTGAACTTGAATAAACTTACTAATACCTTCTAAAGCAGCACCATCAATAGGTTTAGATTCATCATAAAGAGCTTCAATAACATCTTTATAATTATCATATTCACCACGAAGATATATACGACGAACAAATTCATCTAGAGTAATAAATGATTGAGCATCGGTAACTTCACTACGATCTTTAGAGAATTGCTTAAGAATAAACTCAGCACTTTCTTTAGAAACACCTGCTTCTTTAAGTTGTTTCTTAATATCAGATAAAGTAGAACCGCTACTCTGAACATCTTCAAGAGTAATATATTTAAATGTACTAGTAATAGGAATAGTTTTGTTACCTACTTTAATTCCATCGTTAAGAACGAAATCTTTATTATAAAGATTATAAGCAGCATAACTAAGACCGCCTGCTTGATATTCTTTATTACGTTTAATAGTATCACGAGAATCTTTATAGAATGCTTCGTCACCAAAGAACATATCGTTAAGATTACCATATTGAATTTCATAATTGAGAACCATTTCAGATATGAATTTATTAAACTCTTGTTCACTAGCGTTCTTATATTTATCTACATATTGTTTCTTATCTCCGTATTTAGCAATACCTTCACGAACTCTATACTTAATATAACTATCTATATAATTATAGACTTTAGCAAGAGTATCATTATCAAGAACTATTTCTAGTTCATTATTTTCATTACGTCTCATGAAAGTCTTACTTTCACTTCCCCCGTAAAGGAGCGATATTAAGCCGTCTTCTCCGAATACACTATTTAGATTACGAGATTCAGAACTATCATTCTTATCAATAAGAAGACTTCTAAATTGAAAGACATTACCAGTAGGTTTACCGTTCTTAAGAATAGTACCTTTCTTATAATGATAATTCAACTTAGCATTACTAGAACGAAGATCTTTAAACTCATCTTTAACTACTAATTTATCTCCAAGAGTAACAATACCATCAACATCATTTGTAACAAACAAATAGTCAATAGCTTGTGCCATAGCATTAAGTTCTTTCTGAAACGAGTTTAAGAAAGACTTATAAATAGCATGATTACGATTTACATTACCATTAAGAGAAAGACCTTCGATACTAAGTTTATAACTATTAAATACAAAAGTCTTAGGAGCATCAGAAGGAGTTTGAGTAAAATACTTAGCACGACGAACTCCTTTAGTTATTTCAAATGAATCTCCTGTATTTGCGAATTCATTAAGAGTAACAATATCCCATTCAAGAGCATTAATGTCTTTATAGGACTTAGATTTATTAGTTATTTCATTACGAATACCATTGAATAATTCAGAACCGAATTCTCTATAATAAGGAGTAAGTTCGTAACCAGTTTCAGTAATACGAAGAAAACCGGGAATTATTTGACCATTACTAAGTTTTTGTTCGATAAGAATATTAGTATTACGATAAGCAGGAACATCTAGAAACTTAAGTAGATATTCTTTAAACTCTTCGTTAGCCATAGGATTATCATTATAATCTTTATTGTTAACACGTTCAAAGAATCTACCAATATAATTGTTCTTTAGTATATCACTAACAAGATTATTCTCAGCATTAATACTATTGAATTCATTTTCTACAATTTGATAATCTTTAAAACGATTAGCAATTCTATCTGCAATCTTATTAGCAGAACCATCAATAGAAGTAAGAGAAGATCTATCAAAATTAACTATCTTATAGTCGGGATTAACGCTTTGTTTCTTATATTCTTCTTTATACCAAGCACGTTCAATTGCATTATTACGAGTAATAGTTTCACTAGCATTACTTACAACTTTAATAAATTCTTCTAAGTCAGAAATAATACTATTGATATTACTAACAGTATCAGCGCTATCCCTAGAGATATAATTAAGAACGCCTTCGCGAGTGATACCAAAATTGTATCTATTAATAATGGCAGACAACTCCTCAGATATCTGTTGTATCTCAGAGTTTTTAATAGATTCATCAGAAACATTTTTAATTGAATTAATTCGATTAGAAATATTAGAAAGAGTAATAGAATCTTCAGTTACTACATTAGGAGTATAAACAAATTTATCAAAACTATTAAGAACCTTATTAAGAAGGTTTAGTTTAGGAAACGTATTACGATTCTTAACATTAACAGTTATCTTACCGTCACGTTCGCTCATTTCATTACGTTGCCAAATAGTTTGTTTAAGTTGAACAAATATCTTATTACGCATAGATTCATTAGATTCATCTTCAAGAAGTTTAGCAGCATTCTCAAGATGAGATGCGTCTTTAAATCTAGCAGCAATTGTGTGCAGACTATTAACAAAAGATTCAACATTAGAGAAGTTAGCATAGTTATTAATAACTTTAAAACTCTTTGCAAAAGGAACTGATTCGGGAATACCGGAATAAGTATCAGTATCTACATCCGGTTTACCATTAATAAAGGAATTACTCTTAGTTTTACTAAGTTTACCAAACCATTCTTTAACATCTTTGCTAACATTTTTATCAACATTCTTACGTTGATCAGATAGTTCGCTCCAATCAGCTTTAGTTAATTCAGGAGTTTCAATATCAGTTCTAGAATCTTGTTCAGTGTTCTCATTAGAATCAGCTTCAACATCAATATCTTCATTTTCATCAACACCAAATTGTTTACTAAGAGATATAACTTCGGGAGAATTAGTAACTAAATCAAATAAAATGTTATTATTAAAGTTACCACCATCATAAAGATTAACGATAATAGTATCAATGAAAGATATTTGATCAGCAGTAAGATTAGCACCATTAGCTTTCTTATGTCTTTGCAGCTGACCAATAAGTAACTTCTTTACCCATTCAATGGTTCGTTCTTTCTTTTCTTCATCTTTATTCTTTTTAGATTCTGCTACTTTTTTATTAATAGCTCCTTCTGCTTTAATAAGCATAGTACTAAGAATATTAATAGCATGATCTTCTTTAGCAACATCATCTCCGAATAGTCCAGTACGACTAGTACGAATTTTCTGAATGTAATCTTGAGTGTTAATGACATTTCTATTATTAAAAGCAATAACTGCATTGACATTAGAAGTAGTCATTTCAGTAGCATCAAATTCTTTACCAGTAATATTCTTATACCACTTTGAAAACTCTGTATCTTCAATAGTAGCAAGATATTCGGTAGCACGTCTTACATCATTATTAGTAAGAGGTAATATCTTACTTAATAATTCATTTTTAGGAACACAACTCATATCAATTATATAATTAGTTAATTAAATACCAATATCTTCAAATATAACACTAATAAGACTAATATCAAAGTCAGCACTAGGATATTTGAAAATAGGGTAAATCAAGTGCAGCAAAACGCTCGCTATGGTGGTTTTTCTCGCCTCTGTTCGATTTATATACGCTTCCTTTACTTCTCATCAGTGCAAAATGAAAGTCCCGCAGAGAGGCTAGAAATGGCTCATTCTAAGACTCTATACGGGACTTTTGCACTTAATAGTACTAATACTACTCACATACAAAACTAAGAGCACCTTCGTTAAACAATCGTGTTACAGTAGCCTTTTGTCGTTCGGTTAAACCTGCTATATACGTATCGAAGTTATCTACTTGTCCGTAGTTATCAATAACCGCACTATCTAGAAGATCAAGACCATCAAAGTCATCAAACTCTGGAATACCAGTAGTTATATCTTCATCGCTAATACTAGTTATTTCAACTTGTGTTTCACCATTTGTATCTTGACCTATTTGAGATAAACGATTACGAATTTCTCCTAACATAGTATTATCAAGATTAGAATTAATCTTACCAATAATATTAGCAATTGCTTCAACTATCTTAGTAAAAAGATTGTCGCTTAGTTGATCACCTTTGCTATCATACTTAATAGTAGATAGAAGTCTAGCAAGTTCTCTACTAGTGAGAGCTTCAGTTACAAACTCTTCTATTTGAACTGCACGAGGAGCGCCTTCTTTAAGATACTTACCGTAAGTATTAGCAAGAGTTGAATCAGATTTAATAAACGAAGCAAATTTATCATATAAATCGCCAAATAATTGTTCTATATTAGCACGCTCATCGTTAAGTAAGAAATGAACTCCTTCATGAACTATCTTAAGAACTTTCTGAGTAGCATCTAATGTTTGCCATTGAGTAGTTAAGACTAATTCATTAGTACCAGCAGCTATACTAGCGAAACGTTTATCATTAGTTTCAACAGTAGGATTAACAGTAAGACCTGCTTGTTCTAAAGCAGATACTACACCTAAAAGAGCTTCATTGTTAGTAAGACTAGTAGCTATTTCAGTAATAGTACCATTAATAGAAGTAGAAGGTACAACAGTTGGAGTAGGAACTTCAGCAGGAGAAGATCCCTTTACGGGGGTGGTCTTCGTGAGCTTCGCTGTCTTACTACGAACAGGAGCAACCAAAGTAATACGTTTGTTAAACCTGTCATTAGTAAAATTAAAGTTACTAACAATGTTACCGTTATCATCTTTAATAGCTCCCAAATCAGTGACCACAACACCATCATTAGCAACAAACTCATTATAAGAACTATAACCTGTATCAAACCAAACATCTCTATCTAGATTAGGAATGCGAGCTTCAAGTGTTCCATTCTCACCAATTCTAAACATGTCAGATTCATTAGTAACAGCAGAATTAACTACATTACGAGTAATAGTAGAATAAACACCTTGCATAGCTTTCGCAAAGTTATTATTTGTATTAGTTGGTCTTGTTCTAGTATTAGGTAGATAAGCAGATAAGTTATAAGTAGAGCCATCGGGATATACGAACTTAACATTAGGATTATCTTGGTTAACATTAAACCAAATAGTAGGAGCTTGTCTTCCAAGATTAGGAATAAGAGCATTACCTTGAACACGATAACCAAACAAAGGTTTACCTGCACCAATATACTTATCTATTTCTTTAAGCAGAGCATCATGAAGATGAACATTCTTATCATGAGTAGCTTTAAGAAGTTGAGTAAATAAAGAATCAAGACCTTCATTAAATGCTTTTGTATAAGCAGTTTCTTTAGTATGAGAATTAGCCATAGTATTCTCTCTGGTAGCAGCAGTCATAAGTCTACCTTCTGAGTCTTTAACTACTACTCCGACAACACCACGTTTAACTCCACTAGCATCGATTTTTTGACCAGTTTTGATATCAATAATACATTCATCTCCACCACGAACTAATTGAAAACCATTAGTCATATCAGCAGTAGTAACTTCTGCAATACTACTATACTTAGGATTACCACGTCCATCTTTAGCATATATAAGACTACCGCTACTGGTACTTCCAATAGTTAATCGTTTACTCTTAGACTTGTTCTTACTAATAGAAGAACGAAGATTATTAATATCAGAGTAAGACTTCTTAATCTTATTCATCCAATTGTTAAGAGAATCAGAAACTATCTTACCAAAGTAAGGACTAGCTAATGAAACATTATAATCAAAGAATATAATATTATTAAGATGCTTAACTTTAGTAAGAAGATCAACATCGTTACCAAAACGAGTATTAAGTTCTTTCCATAGTTCGTTATCTTGAAGAGTATTAAGTAGATGACCGAAAGTACTTTCAATATCTGGATTGTTACGAACTTTAAATAATCTACGAATATTACTAAGAGTAGCAAGGAATTCTTTAGCAGATTCATCATTACTATTAACAATATCTTTAAGTCTACTAATGAATGCTATGTCGTTATTACTAATAGTATATGTCCAACCTTGATTAATAGCAACAGCACGACCATTTTCATACTTAACAAATGGAAGTTCACCAATAGTAAGACCTTTAGACTTAACGAACATATGTCCATTAGAATCTAATTCAACAGTAACAGTATTACCAGTTCTTAACTTACCAATTTGAGTATATACTTTACTGTCTTCGAGATTAATAAGATCAAAGTAATAACTAGCACTATTATCTTCTTTCTTCTTTTCACTAATTGCTTTATCTAAAGTTTTCTTAGATTCAGCAACAATCTCATTAGGAGCTTTATATTCAACATCAGTACTTATTATCTTACCATCAGCAATAAGACTATTAGCAATAATCTTCATATCATTATAAAGATTAATAGCATTAGGATTCAAACGTTGGAGATAAACCATCATATCATTAATACTAGTGAAGTTCTTACCTTCAATAGCATTACCATTAATCTTATTATAAAGATCAATAATAAGTTTAATCTCTTCTATACGTTGACGCATAGGGTCTAAGTCTTGAACAGCAGATTCAAGAACTCCTTCTTCTCCTTCTGTTTTAGGAGTTGCTTCTATTTCGTTATTAGCAAGAGCTATGTTAAGTTCTTCGATAGTAACGTCAGCTATTAACTTACCAGCTTTATCATAGCCATTAATACTAACATTACCAAAACGACTCTTTTCAACTAATATAGAATATACTTTAACTGGCTTACCTTTAATATAATCAACACTAGAGAAAGGAGTTGTAATCTTATAATTAAAAGTATCAATATTAGCTTCTGTTATAGCATTAGAAGTAGCAGCAGTAGAAACTACTTTATCAAGAGTAGCTTTAAGCTGTTTCTCTTCTTCTGTTTTAGGAGCAGGAGCAGGTTGAGCAACAGGAGGAGTATTAGGAGCTTCTGTTGGAGTACCTTGTTCCACCCCCGTAAGAGAAGGAGGTTGTGGTTTTGCTACTTGCTTAGCTTTATCAGCTTGTTCTTTAGCAAGACGAACTCGTTCATTATGAGCATTAGTCTTAGAAATATTACTTTGAATATCTTTAAGAAGTTTATCTTTATCTTTAGAACTCTTTATAATATCAGCAGCTTTACTAAGAGATACTATCTCTGGATTATTAGCATCTTCTTCTGACATTTGATTATTAAGTACTCTATTAAGAGCAGCTAATTGTTCGTCAGTAGCATTTGCAATATATCCATTAATAGCATTCTTAGCTGTATCTAATTGAAGTTTAGCAGCACGTTCTTGATCGGCTTTAATCTCTTGAGCTTTACGTTGAACTTCTTCATTAGTAGTTGCAACTTTACTACGAAAGTTATCTCGATTAATTTCATGATAAAGTTGAAGCTCCATATTATCAACATATTCACTGTTAATAGCACGAAGTTCTTTCATTACTTTAGTCATTGCAAAATCCTGTACAGACTGACGATATAACTTCATGTTCTCTTCGGATTCAGTAAACTTATCAAGTTCTTGCATTACTAATTCATCTTTAGGTAAACCTAAGACTTCATCATAAGCATAACGAATATTGCGAGAATAAAGTTTATCAGAAGGTGTAAGTAAATTATTAGCATCATCTATTTTGTGTTCAATAGTATTTATTAAATCTTTATAGTTAGAAGCAGTAAGTTTATCAATAGGATTCTTACTATCTTTAACTTTGTTGTATAATTCATATGCTTCTTTACGATATTCTTCAAGACTAGCAATAAGAATACGATTCTTAACCATAGGATCAACGTATTCTCCAAGTTGAGGAATAGATTGTTCTAATTCATTTTGAATAGATTGAATCTTTTGAATACGTTGATCTAATAAGTCTGCTTCATTAGAATTAAAGATATTCTCACTAATAGCAATATCAAGAAGAGCATCTTCGATATTAGCACTACGCATTGCAGTAGAATAAGTCTTGTACTTTTCAAGAGTCTTCTCCATTAACGCATTAAGTTCAGCAGTATCATCAGTAAAACTAGATTCTTCTGCTAAACCATTATCTATAAGTTTCTTTTTAAGACGAGGATCATTAATATAATCTTGAAGTAATTCGTAATTACCAGCACGAATAGCATTAAGAGTAAGACTAGAAACAAATCTAGTTTTAGCTTCATTAGCCATTGTCTCTTGTTCTTCCGGAGTTAACTTAGCATTACGAGGAGTACCAACACTAGCATCTTGACTAATAGTTCCATCATCTAGATAGTGAATAATATTTCCATTAGCATCTCGTTCAAAATCATAAGGATTAAGACCTTGACTTATCTGAGACATAGTATTCTGATATTGATTAAATACTTGTTCACGACCAGTTATTTCAGCAATACGAATTTGTTCATCAGTAATTCCTCCTTTACGATTATTAATGGCTGACATAGTTCCACCAAATACAACTCCACCAATAACTCCCCAAAGAGCAGAGTTATATAACTGAGGATCTTGTAGATAATTACGTATTCTATCGATAGAAACAGCTCCTTTATAATCGTTAAGTTGTCCAAGAAGATAACGACCATAAGCAGTACCTTCTTCTTGACCTACATAGTTAACTGCTTCTTCAAGACCTTCAGATAATTCAGATACAAGAAGATTCTCACTAGAGTTAATTAAACGATTAAACTTACCTGCAATACCAGTAACAGTAGACTTAGCAGCTTGACCTAATGTTTTACTAGATCCTTCAACACCAGTAGAAGCAAGTCTATCTAATGTTTGATTCTGAGCATAACGAAGTCTAGGAGTAATAGCACGATTGACTTGTCCTAACATCTTATTAACAGCACGAAGTTGCATATAATCAAATACTACGTTAGCAGCATTATAAGAGAAGTTTCTCATAGATGCTTTATCAGCAATTGTTTTAGCAATCGCATCCTTATCATCAGTACCTGCTTCGTTAACAATGTCTTGATTATCTTCTAACCATTTACGATATTCAACATCAGACATATTACCAAATAGATCAGTAGCTTCTTGATGAATCTGTTCTGCAACACCGCGAGCTTCTTGATAATTTTCACCAAGACGCATACCTATTGCAGTAATACCATCTTTAGCAAGAGCTTGAACTCTAGCCATATTATAAGCATTATCTAATTTAGTAATTGCACGAGCTTTGTTCATTGCTCTTGTAACAGAACTACTACTTTTAGCTAATGCTCCAATACCTTTACCTAATGCACCAATACCTTTCTCAAAAGCCATACCGGGAATCATAAGAGAAAGAGAACTAGCAATACTAGGAACCTGACTAAAGAACCAACCGGAGAAGTCATCAAAGTCAAATGCTTTATCGGGATTTTCACGATAGATAGGAGCAAGCTCATCTCTAACATAATCAGAAATAGCATCTCCTGCACGAGTAATAGGATTGCTAAAAGGTTTATCATCCCAAAGACCACCAGTAGCTACATCTACTAACATACCTATACCACCAACAGTATCTCCAAGAACTGTACCTATTGTTTGAACTAAAGTATTACCTGCTTGTTTCCATGCAGACTGATTCTTAGCTCTAAATTTTTCAAGTTCTGATTGAGACTGATATTGATTAGGCTGAGCACCATAACTAGCAAGACTATCATAATCTTCTGCTTTACCAGTGAATACGTTAGTTCCCATCATATTAGATAGAACATCTTTCTTCATTGATTCAGCATCAGGTTTATATAGCTTGATAGATTCATTAACAGAATTAGCCCCAACATTAGTTGGAGCTGTTTCTGTAACCTTAACTTTTTCAAATATATTATCGGGCATAATTACTTCAATAATTCAATCATTTGTTGTTGGAAATCAGTACTAACATTTTCACCTGTAAGATTACGATACATAGAATTAAATCGTTGGAACAATACAGAACGTTGTTCAACAGGAACTTCAGTAATAGAATTAACACCTGCATCTACCATGACTTTATGGAATATTCCAGCAATCACATTATCTTGATCCTTTACAGGGGAAGCAGCAATCGAGCCATTACGAGCTTGAAGTTTCTCAATCTCTGATTTAATAGGAGCAAGAGTAGTTTTATTAGCATAATTATTAGTAAGCAGATCAGTCATATCTTGAAGATTACCAGTAATTTGACCACTACCAGTTTCTACCGTAATTCTAGGATTACCATTTTCATCAGTACTATAAAATGCTTCATAACTTCCATCTCCTAATTCAGAATCAGATAATTTATAACCACGTTGTAAAGCAGAATTATATTTAATTCCGTAAACAGTGCGAGCTGCTTTAACGGCAGGTATTTCTGAGAATTGTTTAATAGCATTATTAAGTGGAGCACCTACTATAAAATAACTACCTGCATCAAGATAATTAGGCCCTTCGCCATCTGCTCTTCTAGGACTATTCTTAGTAGTCTTTGGAATATATGGAAGAGTAACTGTCATACCATATTCGCCAGTAGCACTATCAACAGCCCATCCGGGAATTACTCGATTTTTATCTTGAGTATAACTAGCAGCAATATTTTCAACAATATTTCTACGCATTTCGCTATCTTCTACTTGAACTAATTTACCACTCTTATCTCGCATAAGAATCTTTAATGCTCCACCATCGGCAGTAGAAAGATTCTTAATAGCAGCTTCTGAATAATCATCGAGAAGATTCTTAGTCATTGTTTGACCATCAACAGTAACAGTTTGAGGAATATAGAAATTTTGTATTTGAACAAAATTACTAGGAAAACTACTATCTAATCTTTCAGTAGATTGTTTAGACAGATTAGATACTTCCCTATAAATACTAGCAATAGAATTCTTTCTATCTTTTCCTTCCCAACCGTTATATATCTTAGCGTGAGATTCAAACTTAGTAGGAAGTTCTTGAGAAGAACTAGAAAATCCTACTTGACTATTACCAATAATATCGGCTATTTCGGGAGCAGCTTTAGTATAAGCATCTTTAGATATATAAATATATTCATCACCATTTACTTTTTGATAACGAATATCTTTAGATGTAAAACCTAAATTAGCAAGTTTAGTACGAATACTAGATAGATTAGCTGGAGTATTACGAACTAACACTCTATCATTAACTTTACCATTAGATTCTACAAATAATTTATTGATAGCTTCGGAGTACTTTTTCTGATATGGATTATCACTACTAGCCATATTACCATTACTAAATCTTTTACCTAAGAAATCAACGGCTTGAACTTCTTGTTCAGTAAGATGAGATTTCATAGCTTCGAGACGATTAGTATTGGTTTGAATAGTATTGCGAAGATTCTCAGCTTGAGTTAATAATTCATTACGAGCATTATCAGTAATACTAACGTTCTGATTAATACGAGCACGAAGTTCAGCATATGCTTGATCATCAGTAAGATTTTTATCTATATTATACTGAGCATACATATTTCCTAGACTAGTTTGAGCATCATTAAGAGCAGACGTTAATTTACTAGGGGTATCCGGTTGAACTTCACGAGCACCAAAAGGAGAATAGAAATCTGTAATAACTCTAAGCTCTTTAGGATTAGCAGAAGCAGCTTTAGCAGCTTTAGCAGATGCAGTAGTAGCTTCTTTACGACGAGATTCCATTATAGAAAAACCAATACTAGTATCAATACTAGAACTAACATGTTTATAAGCAGATGCTGCATATCTAGGAGCAAGTAGATTTTCTTCAAATTCTTCTTGACTCATAATAGTACCGTCTTTCTTAGTAACAAGATTATTCTTATCACCGCGACTAGCTTTCCAAGCGTTAACAATGTAATCTTGTTTAAGAGAAGCACGAGCACCGGGAGTTTGATTAATAGCAGCCTCAACTGCTTGACGAATTTTAGTAGCATCTAATTTCTTAATACCGCTAGCAGTTTTAAGATAAGGTAAATCTCCTTCTGCAATACTAGCGCCACTTTGTTTAATGTTACCTTTATCATCTCCCCATACTAATTGTTCTCCTTGTGAAACATCAACACCAACAGTAGACAATGCTTTACGATATATCTCGTCGATGTCTACTTGAGCAACAGGACGATAATTAGGAGTAAAAGTAGTACCACCAGTAATTCTACCATTCTCATCAGTAGTATCTTGATAGTTATATTGATTCTGAGCTAAAGTATATGCTTTAATATCACCATCATATTCTTTACTAGAATTAATCTCATCTTGAAACTTCTTATACTGTTGCTGATATCTTTCACGACCAATCAAAGCAGGATTACTAGCGACTTCTCCTGCTAACTTAGTAGCAGTAGTTAAAGCAGTAGCATAACTTCCTTCTTGTGCAGCAGCTTCAATTTGATTATTAATTTGTTGACTATAATCCGTAAGCCATTTGTTTTCTGCTTCATTAAGTTCCTTATTAGCAAGAAAGGTTTTAATCTTATTAGCAGTATCAATAGCAGTTTCATGTTTCTGCTGTAACGTGTTAAGCGTAGCAGAATAAGCATCTAAGGGAGCGGCAACCCGTTCCCTTTTCTGATAACCTGATGTTTTAATATCTATTGGCATAACTTCAATTATTTAGTTTTACGTTTACCACCACATCTATATAAATAACTCATCTTAGATAATCTCTTCATGTTTTTATCCATGTTCTTCTCGAACAAATCTACTTGTTCGGGAGTAGCAGACATTTGAGCAGCAAGACGAAGTTTATCCATTTTCTTTTTATCTCTTCCAAGTTGATAATCTCGAACAGCACCAGTAACACTATCAATCATCGCAGTACGATTGTTAGCAATCGCTTGAATCTTATCGTTCTCAATTTGAGTAACCATATTATTATGAGCATTAGTAGTTGCAGCATTTTGAGCAGCTACACTTTGACGATTCATTGCATCTTGGTTTTGCAATTGAGTCTCCATATTTTCTTTCTCACCTCTAATACGATTACGTTCAGAAAGAGAAGCATTAGAAACTCGTTGACGTCTAGCAAGACTAGCAACAGAACTAGCAGTATTATCTGCTATATCTCTACGAGTTGTTAACTCATTCTCATTAATATCTGACAATTGAGGATTAATATTGATAGTAGTCTTTAGTTTTGCAGGAGCTACTAATTGAGGCTTCTGTGGAGCTTGAATATTATTAATACTAGACTTATTCATAAAGCCACTAATCAAACTTCCAACTGCACCAATACCACTACTAATAGCATCTCCATTCTTATCTAGAAACTTAGCAAATTTACTAACTTTCTTTATAGGATTACCATCAGCATCTAATTCAACAGTAGTTCCTTTCTTAGCAAATCGAGAATTAGTAATACCTTTTTCTCTCTTAAAACTTTCTTGTTCTTTAAAAGCAGAATCAGTTTGCTTAGGATTACTAATTGCTTTAGCAGCAGGAGAAAGACCACTGCGAGTAAGAGGAAGAGTACTAAGAATCTTCATCTCTTTATCTTTCTTATCAATCTTAACAACTTCTCCGGCTTCTGCTTCAATACTGTTCTTACCTTTACCGATAACAATACCACCTTCGTTATGCTTACGACCACGAAGAAGATAAGAGTTATTACCAATAGGCATAGCAGAACCACCTTCGGTTATAACTGGCGTTACTCCTTTACGGGGGAGGTTTGCCTTTCCACCTTTCTTCATAAGTTGATTACGAATATCATCATAAACTTCTTCATTTTGTGCAACTTGCTGAGTAAGAATACTAGCTTGCTGTTGAGCATTATCCATCTTTTGTCTACGTTCTGCTTCAAGTTGAGCAGCTTTCTCAGCCTTACGTTTCTTAGCACCACCGATAATACCACCGATCAATTGAGTACCAACTGAAATAGCAGTACCAATAAATGCCTTAGGTCTTTGTTGTCTAACTGTTGTTACCATTATTCTCTATATTTATTAATATAACATTCAACGTTACTTAGTATAACTTTTGCATCTGTTTGATGAATGATAAAACGAATACCAATATATTTACCATTAATCAAACTATCTCGTCTATTATAACGAGTAAGTTCAGTAATACGATTCTTATCTTCATCATCTAATATTTCTATTTCATATTCTCCAGTAATTCTATCAATAGGTTCGATAGTTTCAACAGAACGAATTAGATTACGGAAGTAATTAAAATTCCATTTACCATGTTCATAGTATGCTTTAGTAAGATTAGGAACATTACGTTCTTCACTACTAACATCCCATTCAGATGATATGCAAGAGTTTGTAAATATAAGAATTTTATCTCCACTATAATTAATATTACCTATATTTCTTATATCATAAGTAATATAATTAAGAAGTTTGATTGTTTCAAATTGAAGATTAAATACTATATCTACAACTGCACAATGAGAATCTTTATCACCAAGATAGAATACATTCTTATCGGTTGGAATTTTAAATATTCCATAATCAAGATAAGTATCTACTTTAATATCTCCAATACGACCAATAACATTCTTAGAATTATCATTAGTAATATAGAGACCAGTCTTAGTATTAAAGTATTTAGCAAAGTAATCGTGATGACTAATCCAAGTATTAGTTATAAAGGAGTAAGAGGATGTAACGATAGTATCCTCCCCCGTAAAGGAAAGTAGCAAGCGATTAGCTTCTTTATCCATGCCTAGATCAATACGAGTATTACTAGTAAGAAATCTATCTATTACTATTTGAATACCATCAGTAATATCATTAAGTTGTTTATCATCAAAACGATATATCTTACGTTTACTTCTATCAAAGAATATATAGCCTACTTCATTACAAGTAAAAGAAGTAAAGTCTTGCAAACCTCCATAACCTTTTTCACTAGTGAATACTTCTTGATATTCAGTATCAAAAGCATCTGGCATATACATTTGTACATCTTTGTCACGAGTAGCAAGAGTACTATCTCGATTGAAGATAAACATCGAATGTTCACAATGAGCAATAAGATAAACACCGATACCTAAGATATTAATAATATCTCCTTTGTTCTCACTAATAATTTTATAACCATCAGCAGGAAATTGCCTCCAAGCATTGTTAGTAGATTCGGATTGAATCACATTACTTCTACGAATAAACTTACCATAACTTTCTATTTGATTAGAAAGAGCAGTAGGATCATAAGCATTAAGTAAAGGACGAGAATAATCTGTATATCTAGCAGCTAATTCATAAAGACTATAAAGAGTAGCAGCAGTAAGTTGCTTATTCAATATATTCTTAATAATATCTTCGCTATTATCTCGATAACTAAAATATACTTCGGGAACTTTACCTACTTTAATCTTGGCAGAACGAGGATAACGAACTTGCTTATATATCTGAACTGCATTAACATGCATCATATCACGACCACTAGTATTAGTATTTGGTTCATTGACGAATGCAAGATAATACTTACCAACTACATTAGCAGGATCAATAGCATAAATAGGTTGCCAATCACCTGCAAATTCAACACCACGTCCATCAAACATAAAGATAGAACTGAACCTAGTATAACCAGAAACATTCTGTCTTTGTGCATTATTTCCATAACTACTAGTTTCTTTAGTAGTATAGAAATTAGGAGCTAATCTTATTAGCTTAACGTTATCTTTCTGAATATATAATTCTTGATTAACACGAAGAAGTCTACCAATAGTAGTAGATTTATGTGATTCGCCATTACTATTATTATTTATAGCAACAGGAGTTGGTTTTCTTCCATTAGCATAGAAACTAAGTTTATAATATTGACCTGCCTCAGTAGATACAAGTTGTGTATATTGAGAAAGAGCAATAATAGTAGAATTAGTAACGTCAAGATAACTATTAAGATTATCCATCGTATATTCTTCCGAACTACCGGGAAAACAATCCCAAGTTACATAAGTAGAAACATCTTGTAGAGTAGCTTCGTCTCTAGTTTTGAAAGTAGTATAAAGAAGATCTATAAGAATATTAGGAACTCCACCTTTCTTAGTAACGTAAATATCTTCTGAATAGAACTGAGTTTCAACAGTATCAACAGATAAACTTTGAAAGTTAGCATTTCTAAGAGTAGTAGAACTAGCTCCAATTGCCATATCTCTATGTTGATCTATGATACCATCACCAATAATAATACTATCTATTTCTTCGTAACTAATAAAGTATCCAACAAATCCTTCATACATTGGAATATTATCAAACACAAAGTTTCCTTTTATTCTATGTGGAGTACGGAACAAACGATCTCCATTATTATTAGTATAAGGACAAAGATAAGTAATTCTACGAGTATTATTAGTTTCAAATCGAGGATCAAGATTAAACCAATAGTAATCAACACCTTCAGTTTCAGACATAGCAATAAGCCCTAACTTATCTTTAATAGTACTATCATTATAATTAGGATAAGAAGGATTAGTCTTAGCTGCTCTAATGGCTGCAACTACATCAGATACTTTAGTATCGTCATAACAAGTCATATAGATTGGTCTATCGTACTCGCCAGTCTGAGTATTACTATAAGTACCAATAGTTATTTGAACTCCTTTCTTAGTTTCGCCAATACGCATATTATTGTTCTCAATAATAATACCATCTGTATAACTTCCATCGGGATATACATAATGAACGTAGAAACGATATACTTCATCTTCGATAGGTTTAGCATCTACTGTATAATTAAGAGTATTTCCGTATTCATCTTTTTCTGAATAAACACCTACTCTAATATTAGAAGTATCTATTTTACTTATATCTAACTTACGACTTTCTTCTTTATAATTAGCAACATATAATCTATTACCATAGTTACACATTGTTTTAACATTATAAATATTAAAATTGTTAGCAGAATTAAGAACTTCATCTACTGAAAGTTTCTCTAATACATTACGATTACCAGTAATATGATATTTACCACTATCGCTAAATTGATAACTACCTAGATTAAATGCTTCTGTTCCGTCTTTATAAGTACAAACATAAGCAATTTGAAATGATTTAAATTTATTGTTAGTTTTATTATCTATTTGAATATCTAGATCAATAGAACTAGAAGCATAATCAGTATCCTCAGCATAACCATCATTAAGATAGTAAGTAGGATCCCAATTACGAGTAGTTCCTCTACTGCCCTGAAGAGTAATAGAAGAAATAGAACCAGTCTTAAACGGAGCATTAATATAGATAATAGTTCCTAAATCTTTCCAACTAGTATATTCGTAATTACTAATTTCAAAACGAATAAATACTAGATAAGTTCCAACTCTCATTCGTCCTCCAACAGCAGTTCCACTATCAAGTACTGTTACTTGCGGAATAGCAGGATTAAGAGTATAAATATCATCAGAACCTAAATCAGCGTTATTTAAGTTTATAACTTTAAGAGGAACGTCTTTATCAGCATTACGCTCGCTTATAGCTACAATAAGATCACCGCGAACATTATAAGTATAAGTACCGAATACTTCGCCACCATACCAATTCCAAGAATTAACAACTTGATTAAGTTCTTGTGTTTCTTCATCAAAACGATAAATGTTATTATTATCGCAGAATATAACAAGTTCAGTAGCACAAGGAATAATACCTACAATCTTTATATCTTCATCTAAAGTAACAATAGTTTCTAAAGACTTTTCATTCTCAATAGAATTACCATCTTTAGAAACTACTATATTCATCGCATGAGTAATAGAACCATTCTTGATAAATTCTATTCCATCATCTTTATTTAGTTCTTTGATTATTTCCATTAGCTTCTCGGTCTAAAAGTTGCATTGAAGAACATAGACGACCAACCACTATAAATGTCGCCTTGATTATCAATAATAACAGATGCTTTAGCAGCGTTACGAGCTTCTCTCCAAAGATAATATGGATTAACTAATTGATTACCTTGCAGAGAATAAACAGGATGTTTAGTTCCTCTACTAAGTATCTTCCACATACAATACCATTCTAAAGCAGTAACTAGTTTACCATTATTAGGAATAACAGGAATATCACAATGAAATGTATTACTATATACTGACTTAACAGAAAGATATTTAACTGTAACTTTATCTGCATCAAAGTTTAGTTCAATAGAATTATTACTCTGAACATAAACATAATTACGATTAGAATCATGTTCTGGATAAGGTTCTACTACACGTCTACTACGTTTAGTATTACTCTTATCTTCTTCAAAGTAATAAGTTCTAGACTGATTACAACAGCTCTTAGATTCTTTAGCATTAGGTATTTCACACCCATCTACATAAACACTAAAAGCATTTACACAACAAGGAAATTCAGCGATTCTATCGTGAACTTCCACAACCATTTCTCTTTTTTCATATTGAAGGATTCCCATTTCATTCATGGCGTCAATACACCAAGCAGCTACACGAGGAATGTAATCACTTGTCATTATATTGAAGTCATTATCTAAACGAGCAATTATGCCTTCTATCGGTAATACCTCTTTGTTCATCATTTCTTATATATTTAATAGTATAAGTTTCATCAAACTTAACAATCATAGATAGTCTAGCCATAGCATCAATTGGATACTTAATAATATCTTCAATCGAATTACACTTAGACATCATAACTTTACAAGTCTCAACAGTTCGTTTATTACAAGGAATAAATTTAAATAAACCTCTAAACTTAAAGTTAGCATCTATAAGAACAAGTTGACACCACCACGGACTCTGAAGATAAGCAACATATTCAACACCGTTATATGGAACTCCTTTACGCTTAGCAGCAATAGCATCATCGTGATCATATGGAACTTTACCTTCTTCAATAAGTTTAGCTTTGTTCTTACGAGTTGTTTGCCAATCTATCATCTTCTTTCTTTTAATAAGATTTCCAGTACTATTATAAACGTCACCTCTACGAACTCTTTCAATTAAAGCACAACCAAGTTTATTATTGAACTTAACTATCTTACCTCGAAGAACTTCTCTATTAACTTGTTCGTAATATCTATATAGATAATTACGAAACTGTATAAGAGTTATATCTTTACGATTCTTAATACGAATCAATAAGTTCTTGCTAGTTTTAAGTTTACCAATAACAACAAAGTAACGTTTAAAAGTATTATAAATATCTCCGTACTTTAATTGCTTAGCTTCTGAGAACATAGCATAGACTTTATCAACATTGTTTTCTAATCTATGATTAGCATCTGGTTCATCAGTATTCCATTCCCAAAAGTTATAAAGACAAATACCAAATATACTACGTACTTCGTCTCTACGACTTTCAATATTGAACTTTAGCTTATTTAGTAAAGATGAATAATGATTTATCTTACCTAGAGTAAGTTGGTAATCTTCATTACTTGTTTCAATGAAACGTTTATACATATGACGATAATCATATCTATCCATCTTTGGACTTATCATACTTCTATATCAGGATTTTGATTAATATTATCTTTAACAGGAACTTCATTAGTAATACGTTCTACGTTAAGTAGATTGCGTTTATATATTACATCCTTAATACGTTCAACCATATCTTCGGGAATAATAAATTCATTATCGTCTCCACTATTATCGACAATACCTTTATGAGTTTCTATAGGAATTTCAGTAGGTATTTCAAATGGAGATTCGATAACAATTGCACCTAATGAATTAATAAGAGAATTGCCTTGACTATTAATATATAAATAACCATTTATATAATCATAAGTTGGCAACTTACACATACCGGGAAGTTCAGCATAAAACTTAGAAGAACTCTCTTTAATAAAAGGAATAGCTAAGTTATCGAATCCAACAGTACGAACACTTAGAAAAGGAAGATTGTTTTCAAGTCTTACAGGACGAGGAACTCTTTGAGCACTACGTTTGACCTTATACTTTATAGTAACTAAAGATTGAAATATATCTCCATCGGGAACATCAATAATACTTATACGATAACGTTGCATAAGTATCTTATCAATAGCTCCATGACGTTCGTAACTTTGACGAACTTGTTCATTAAAAGTATGAATAACAGCAGAACGAATTGTCATTCGTGTAACATGATTATTACTTTGATGAACAGCATGAGCTATCTCAGAAACAATTTGATTAATCGAAGCCATTGTTATAAATATTAGTTGCTAACAAATATAACAATTATTTCATCAATAACAAATAGGAATAGTAGAAACACGAACAATAACTCTAATAGTAACAGCAAGACCTAGATGAAAAGGATAGTTTGTAAAGATAAATTGATGAGTGACGCATTTTAAGAAGCGTAGAGACAGGGTTAGTGCAAAGTCGATTAGTTGTTAAGGTTGAAGGTATGAATGCAATGTAGGGAACGAGAGGCACTAAATAGAGAGTGTCTTGCTTGTTACTTCCCCCATAAAGGGATGTGAATCGTATATGACTTTCGGATACAAGAAGAGCTAGTACAATCGGCAGTACTAGCTCTAAGTCACTCCTTTACAGGGGTGGTAACAGCAACTTATTTATCACTGTTGTCTTCTCTCTCAATCTTTCTATAATCAATACCAAATCGAACAAGAATAGGTTTAATAATCCAACTCCATGATACAAATGATAGTATTACTGAATTCAATATCATTTTAACATCTCCAAGTTTCAAGCTAAAATAGATGATTCCGAGGATAAACGCACAAGCAATTGTAATAACTCTTTTAGTCCATGTTTTAACTGGTTTCGGCCCATTATTAGCATCAATTACACTAATTACAAGATAAGCAATAACGTTAACGCTGATTACAAATCCAAAATCAAAACTTTCGGCAGTAGTTCTGATTATCTCTTCGAGAAGTGACAGGAAACTCATACGATAAACAGTAACATACCGAACGTTCCACAAAGGATAACGCTAATAACTTTAATCCAAATTAATGTTTTAGCAGGAATCACATCTTTAATCTCTTTGAAAGCAAAACTAGCTATGACTATCATCAATAGTAGTACGAATAATACTTTAACCACAATTCCCATGAGTACGATGTTTTTAATGTTTTTCTATGTTTCAATGCGATACAAAGTTATTTATTATATCGATAAATACAAATAAAGAGAGCTACTTTTTGTAACTCTCTTTATATCAATTAGTTGTAGTAGGTATTACATCTCGTTGAAGTATTTCCATACTTTGTTGCCCTCAAAATCATCATCTTCAAACCAAAAGTCAACAGCACTAGCAATAATCTTTTCATCAAAGTTATTACCAAACCATTTCTCAAACAGTTCGCAATAATCATGATATTGTGCATTAATAGCAACATAAATATCTCCAATAGTGTAGTTTCCATCAGATAGTTTCTCATAAACTTTATGAGCTTTATCCATGTCGAATTTCTCACCTACATACTTTTTATCACCTTTCACATGATACATTTCTTCAACAGTATCATATGCTTCTCTTTCATCAAAATGTTCATCGTGATCACGACGATGTTTACGACTTCTATGTCTATCATCGTCACCATCATAACCGTAACCGAGAATTCTCATAATATGACGATCGTCATCTTCACGATATTCTTCATCTCTACGAGCATTTCTACGGAAACCAATTTCATTACGAGGAGACATACTTCTACTGCTACGACCACGACCACGACTTTCAATGTAATCCATTATTCTATCATACATTTCGTCATCATCTCGTCTATCATAACGACGAGAACGACCGCGATCTCCTTCACTATATGGTATTTCTCTCATAATATTATTCTTGTATTAATAATTGTCTAAACGTTTCTAAATCAGACTGATTAAATACAATACCTTTATTAATAAAAGGAATAGATAGAGTTACGTTACCACGAGATATATTACCATCACCAATAAAAGGAATAGTGAAATCGTAATTATCAATAGAGTTAATAATTTCAATCTCTTCCGTAACAATACCGTCAACATCAATATTCCCATTAGCATCAGCAATCTTTCTTAACCATTTATCAATACCATCCATATTATTAACAATAGCACGTTTAGCTAAAGGTTTTACTAATTTAATAGCAGGATTAGTAGTACCAAGATTATCTATCTGAGATAAGATATATTCTTGTATCTTAATCTTAACTTTATCTAGCTGCACCATTTGTTAAAGAATTAATGAAAGCATCGTAAGTTAAACTAGGATTAGTT
>ERZ791871.185-NODE-185-length-92549-cov-5.394415_pt1 | contig 92549 bp, 98 predicted proteins | sample MGYA00510280_ERZ791871 | MGnify/ENA primary metagenome ERZ791871 (study PRJEB30046, sample SAMN00792111) | human gut metagenome | study: EMG produced TPA metagenomics assembly of the A metagenome-wide association study of gut microbiota in type 2...
CGGCTTTGTCTGATTCCGGTAATTATATGGAGTTATTGTGTAAAGAAAAATCCTCGAATGAATGCAGGGAAGTGACCGAAAAGTACCGCACAGGACGGAGTGCATATTTATGGCTCGGACAGTTGTTTATGAGATTGTTTGCAGGACTATTATAGCAGAAAGAAGAGGTGTTCGATATGTGTACAGCAGCAACTTACAAAACAAAAGATTTTTATATGGGCAGAACGCTTGATTATGAATTTTCCTATGGGGAACAGATCACGATAACGCCAAGAAATTACGAATTTGATTTCCGGTTTGCCGGGAAGATAAAAAGCCATTATGCTTTGATCGGAATGGCATTTGTTGCAGGAGGTTATCCGCTTTATTATGATGCTGTTAATGAAAAAGGCCTTGGAATGGCAGGTCTTAATTTTGTCGGCAATGCGGCATATGAAGAAGCTTTGCCGGAAGATGAAACAGAAGTCAGCCAGGTGGCACAGTTCGAGTTCATCCCATGGATCCTTACACAGTGTGCTACTGTAGCAGAGGCGAGAGAGAAGCTGGCAGCAATGAGACTGACAGGCACAGCATTCAGTGAACAGCTGCCGACAGCACAGCTTCACTGGATCATTGCAGACAAAGACTCCTGTATCGTTGTTGAGTCTATGAAAGATGGGCTGCATGTATATGATAATCCGGTAGGAGTGCTTACCAATAATCCACCATTCCCGAGTCAGATGTTTGCACTGAATAATTATGCCGGAGTATCCAGAAAACAGCCGGAGAGTACTTTTGCAGGAGTATTACAGCTTGATGCATATAGCAGAGGAATGGGTGGAATGGGAATACCTGGAGATCTTTCCAGCCAGTCAAGATTTGTGAAAGTTGCCTTTACAAAATTAAATTCGATCTCCGGTGAAGAAGAGGATGAGAGTGTAAGCCAGTTCTTCCATATCTTAGGATCCGTAGATCAGCAGCGTGGATGCTGTGAGGTGACAGAAGGCAAATATGAGATCACGATATACACGTCCTGTTGTAATACAGCAAAAGGTATTTATTATTATACGACTTATGATAATCATCAGATCACAGCGGTTGACATGCATGCGGAAAATCTGGATTCAGATCAGCTGATCTGTTATCCGCTTCTGTCCAAGGGCGAAGTCAGATGGCAGAATAAATAATACGAAAATGCACGGAGAAAGCATAACGCAGAACAACAGGAGGACAATATCGAGATTGTATGGAATGCAGATGTTAGGTTGATAATTGTGCAAGCACCGCCTGCACAATTTGTGCAACAAAAAAGAGGAGCCAGTCCAGACTCCTCAAAGGTACGTTATTTCAAAAAGTTGCTCTTGTGTTCCAGCGCGTGCAGATTATGATAGTCCTCATAAATAAGTCAATTTTGCAGATAAAATTAGCAACTCAGGAAAAAATGATTTGCTTGGAGAAATCGAAACGATAAGCTGAGATAATGGTTTCTCTTCTTTAGTGAGCCTATGAAATGACGAAATGTGGCTCGCCACATCAAACAGCCGATAAAATGACAAAACAACTCGGCCATGCAGCCAAAACACTCCGGCTATCCGACAAAACAGCCCGGCTTTTTTTCGTCAAATCAGGTCGGCTTTAACAAAAAGGTTGCCTCACATTATTGCGTGAGGCAACCTTTTCGTTATTCAATATGGTCGTTGATCCAATACCGAAGCTCCGTTTCGTCCTTTGTGCCATCCGCGATACCAATGAACATATCGGCCAGCTCATTCTGCTCCAATTGGAACTGATATCCATTCCATTTGAGTAGCAGTTGCGTGACCATGGCGCCAATTCGCTTATTGCCATCGATAAATGCGTGATTGGACGCTAACCCAAACCCAATACGAGCGATTTTCTCTATGTCAGTTGGAAAAAGATCTTCTCCTCCAAATGATTGAAGGGGTGCGGCAATAGCCGCTTCTAATCCAGCACGATCACGCAGACCATCAATGCCACCAGAAACTTGAATGATACGGCTATGAATCGCTACGACATCTTCTGCTGTAACCCAAATCATTCTGCCATCCTCTTATAGTCAGAAGCGAACTCGCTCAATAGTTGATCGGTGTCCGCCAGCATTTTTTCGCGGCTCACAGCTGTTACAGGCTCCTGAATCGTGACAGCAAAAGGCATGCCTTTTGCTCGAACAAAGGCATTGGCAAAAATATTAAAGGCAGTAGAAGTTGACATGCCCAGTGCATCACAGATGGCTGCCATTTGCGCTTTCACTTCAGAATCAATGCGAAAAGTCATGTTGGAATCCATGTTCAAGCCTCCTTTGCACTACAATAATACTACATAATATGTGCATTGTCAATCCGGTCGTTTCTTGATGATGGTCGGATGCGGCTGATCCAAAGGGAATTGATTATTCGACATAGTTCGATTATATCACAGAACGGCGACAACAGTGTGGCGCGGTTTTCCTTTTTTGCTCATTATGATCGATTTGTTGCATTTTCGACCGATAATCCGTAAGACTTACCAGAATGGAGGTATGTCTATGTATCCGCGCACGATTATTGACTCACTACCGGCAGTTCCTAACAGAGATCAACTCACGCATAAAGATCTACACGCACATTTCAGCACTGGTCAATCGATTCTTCTTTCTGGTTCTGGGAGAGATAAGAAGTACGGGTACCGCAATGGTATCCAGACGGATCTTGGAGACATCAGGAACGATGTCTGGCGCGATTTGGTGCGTGAGCTCATTGTCCGGAGCCACGAAGAAGACTTGTTCGATAAACTCCTGGAGTGGGAGAAGGAGCACACCTATTGGTTAAAGACGAAAGCAGAACTGGAGCATTACACGCTTGAGCTCTACGCTGCAAGGATCTTTGACAACCCGAAATGGGTTGACTATGAAGCTTTTGCCAAGCACTATGGCTACCAGCCGCAGTCCTATGAGGGGTAAACAACTCAATGCATCGGATATACATGAAAACGGCAATGCCACATTGTGGCACTGCCGTTTTCTTATTGCCTTTTTTCAGTTCACGGTCTATTGACTACGCCAACAAAGAGTGGAAGTCCATCTGCACCAGTAATGGCGAATAAGAACGGTCGATCCAATACGAAGTCCATTTCCTCTTCAGGTGGCGCCGCAGCACCAGCCATCATCATGACGGTATATGCCGCTGCGGTAACCCCCTCTTCATCGATGGCAACGCGGGCTGCATGGTCGGCTTTGGAAAGGAATATCTCTGCAACTTTCGAAGTCATGGGACTGAAATCGGCCACCGTGGCATCGAATACACCGGTAATACCCAGCGCATTCAGGCCATCACGCAGGTCAAGGTCAGAGACAACATCAAATTTGGGAACGGACATATTCACGATCAGGTGCTTGCTGTTCTCCCAGTTTCCATTGCTGTTTAGGAACTCCATCGTTTGCTCATCGGCAAGCAGATCATCCATAGCCACGCCATCATCAGGCAGGAGGAACCACATTTTGCCGCTGCCCTCCAGGCTCAGAGCAACAGCGCCGAACTGATCTGCCCAGTAATAGGTGTTGCTGCCGCCCTTGTGCATGAAGTCGCACTCCACGGTCTCTCCATCAGCACTGAACAGATGGAACAGGCCCTTTTCCGTTCCGGCCTCATTGAACTCACTGTGCCACTTGGCTCGGTAGTAGATGGTAGAGGCCAAAGCCATAACGGTCTCGGGGTCCATCGACAGACCATCGGCCTGCGCTTCCAGCAGTCCTCCGGTCTGCTCATTGATCCAGTCCCGCAAGGCCTGATTAAATTCCTCGCTGCCCATCTCACCACGGAAGGAGGACGCATAGTAATTCTTTGCCAGACTGTCCATTGTGGACTGGTTGAAATTTACGGACTCATTCAGCCACAGGGAGTTTGCCAGAATGCTTGTCACGGCGCCGTCATTGCTGTAATTGGCGTTCCAAACACTGGCTGCCTGGGAGCGCAGAGCCTCAATGCTTTCACTTCCTAGAAGGTCAAGGATCTGCTGGCGGCTTTCACTGTCCGTCACCTCTGCCAGCATGGCGAGGGCCATGTAAACACTCAGAGGAGAGTATACCTTGTTCTCCCCGTTGGAATTGCTGAGAAACTCTCGGATTGAACTGGCGAAGAACGGTTCCAGACCGTCTGCATAGCCTTCCGGCTGACTGCGTTGGGCCTTTCTGTCCGACTGCCAGGCGTCATAGACCACATCAAAGCCATCGCTGTCAAACTCACCGGTCTTTTCATCGAAATACTCCATCTCATTGGGGTAGGGAGCCATCTCCGGATAGCTAGCCAGTGCCAGAGCATAGGCCGATGCGGAGTTGTTTGGTTTCTTTTCGTCCATATTGGTATCTCCTGCGCAGCCTACCATAGAAATCAGGCAAGCCGCTGCGAGGCATAGCGCTACAATTCGTTTCATACTGCGTACCCTCCTTAGTCTACGATGGTGTCTGTGCAGATTACCTGCGTTATGATTTCCATAGCAGTCTCGCCGTAGCGTGACCACCAGCTATTTACACCCTGGGTCGTTGCCACAAAGTTGCCTTTGCTGGCAGGGTAACTGATAAAGTTCCAGATAGCACCGCCATCGTAGGTGCCCATGGAACCATTTCCAAATTCCTTCATTGACAATCCGGTGCCACAGACGCCGAATGTAGGCCAATATTGGAAATCGATCCATCCATCTTCACCAGCGGGTCGGAAACTGACGCCATAGCTCATGCCATCGGCACTGTATTCCTCAACCTTGTATTCCCAACCAGAAAGAAGCGGCACACTGACGCCAAATCCGCCGTGTTCGTAGGAAACATTACTTGTGTCAGCGGCGTCCACGAGATCAAAGCCTGCATAATAGGTTTTGGTGTCATAATCACCGGTACCCCGGAAATCCATAACCGATTTGCTGATCCGGTAGGAACCTGCGGGAAGCTCTCCGTACAGGCGGCTCCAATTCACTTCCCATTCTGTTTCCGCATTGTTAGGGATCATCCATGCTTCTGACGTCCAGGCAAGCTCATACTCCATAGGAAGCAGCTCGACCGCAACCCACTCGCCATCCTGCAGCATTTCGAGTCCGTAGTAACTGCCGGTCTGCAGCTCACCGGTTGGTTCTCCATCTTGCTGCGTACAAACAATGGTCAATCCAGACGGGGTAATATTCTTTGCAGTAAGCTTCACTCCCCAGGGATCCTGATAGGCGCTTATCGACGGAGTACGACTGATACCAACAAGACCGGATATTGCCGGAGTGCGTTCGCTCTGTTTTCCATTGATCCAAACCTTGTCGGTGGCCTTGATCACATCGCCCATCTGCACTTCAAGGAATAGATGCCACTGAGCCATATCCTCTGTTCCTGCCTCAGGGACCTTACGGTCAATCGTAATGTCCCACCCATCCAATGCACCGTTCTCAATACGGTGACGACGCACATCTGTAATCTCATGCCGAATTGATCCGCTGCCTTCCTGCAGTACGATCAGAACAAGATTCTGCCGTTCAAAATAGGCGTTATCGTATTTGTCGCAGGCATCCAAAAAGCCGATTGTGCTGTCGGAGTAGACTGTCTCTCTTCGTTCCAGACTATAAATGTCCTTGTATGCCTCGTAATAGGCTTCCAATTCCGCTCTGGAACTGATCACGGTGTGGTAAGGATAGCCATCTTCAGGTCCGCCATTGGTCCGGATGTACTGCGCCTCAAAAGCGTATGCTCCCGGTTCAGGCGTCACGGAATCTGGATCAGCTTCATTTCCTACAATGGTCCATCCGAGTTCCGTAAGCTCTTCTATGACCTGTTCCGGAATATCGGCCTGCGTACCGTCTTCCAATTTCACACACCAATACGCACCGGTCCTGCCTGGATAGGTTTCCGCAATCCCATCGTGGAAGATCAAAATCTTATCGCCGGTCCCCAAGCCAGAGAACAGACCTTCCTTATCCTTTCGGTTGCTCATGATAATGGGTGAGTTTCCATCGATGAACATATACGATCCGTTGTCCGCTACTAAGCAGCGTCCGACAGAGAAACTCATGGAGTGATTTATCATATACCAAAGGCCACCCGCACAAAGTAGCAGTATGACTCCTATCACACAGAGGGGAATAACCCATTTCTTTTTCTGTTTCATATCAGCAGCCTCCTTTTCATATCAGACATGAATCCCTTATTGATATAGACGCAAAAATAGGGAAAATGTTCCCTTGTGATGCGATTTAGAGAGTTGCCGGAACAAGTGAGTAGCATAATCGAAGTCAAAGGCAACCTCACGATCGTCACTTTGCTTCATCACTCATTATACGACCATCGACAAAACCCTACAACCCACCTAAGTTCCTGTGCATACCAAAACGGCAATACCTGCTTGGTATTGCCGTTTTGGTATTAACTCTTCAGCTGTCTATCCTTTGCAAAGGCCATCAGCGCCTCATGCTCGTTGGGGATCTGCTCATCCAAGACTGCATCCAGGCATTCCTGCAGCACACGGCCAATGGTCGGTCCCTGAAAGCCCAATGTCATCATATCATGTCCATTAACTGCCAAGTCCTTGAGTGTGAAGCAGCTCTCTTCCTGCAGGATCTCATTGATCATTTGCGATACTTCCTCAAAGATTGCGATCCGGTGTCTGCAGATGGCCGATTGACCAAGCGTATCTGCCTTGTGCAGCTCGATCAGTTGCCGGGTAGCATCCTCACCGTGCTTGCTCAAAAGCCGTTTGATTGGCTTCCTGTCGGCCGTGATGGGCATGTCATGATAGCGAACGAGTCTTACAATTTGTTCTTTGCTGGCGTTATCGAAGCGAAGTCTACTGAGGATACTCTCCGCCATTGAAGTACTCTGATCCGAGTGTCCGAAGAAGTGGCCAATGCCATCCTCGGCGAGCGAGAAACAGGAAGGCTTCCCAATGTCATGCAGCAGGGCTGCCCAACGAAGCACCGGTTCAGGGGTGATACTTTCAATGACCGCGATGGTATGGTCCCAGACATCCTTGTCATGATGTGGATTATGCTGCGGAAAGCCAAACATGGGTGTGAGCTCCGGGATCGGGACGGCCAGCACATCGGCGAAGTCCCGCAGAACACCTGCCGCGCCCTGAGCGCAGAGCATTTTGGTAAGCTCAACCAGAATGCGCTCCGCAGCGATACCTTTGAGCAAGTGCTTGTTCCTGTGGATGGCCGCTGCCGTGGCAGCTTCGATCGTCATGCCATACACGGAGGCGAAGCGAAGGGCTCTGAGCATTCTCAGACCATCTTCCTGGAATCTCCGATCTGGATCTCCCACGCAGCGGACAAGGTCGCCGGCAATGTCCGCCTTGCCTCCTACGAAGTCAACAACACCTGTCCTGGGGTTGTAGGCCAGAGCGTTCATGGTGAAGTCCCGGCGCTCAAGATCGTCCTTCAGGCTGCGGGTAAAGCTGACTGAGTCCGGATGCCGATGGTCGGAGTAGTCCCCGTCAACGCGATAGGTCGTGATTTCTAGAGGCTCTTGGTCGATCACAACAGTTACAGTCCCATGCTTCAAGCCAGTCTCAATCAGGTGGTAGCCTGTAAAGATCTCCTCCACCTGCTCTGGGAGCGCGTTGGTGGTGATGTCCCAATCCTTCGCAGGCCTGTTGTCACGCACATAATCACGCACTGCGCCACCAACAAGGTACGCCTCATAGCCGGCCGCTTCAAGCATCTCAAATGCTGTATTCACTTGTGGTGGCAATTTCATCATAAGATCACATCTCCAGTGCGGCGAGGAACAGCGCATTGAGTTCCTCCCAGTCCTTCGTGATTTCTCTCGGATACTGCTCCACCAGAGCACGCACCTCTGCAATGCTCCGATCCATGTAAGCGTTGAGGATATCGATTCTCGGGATCATCTTCACCTCAGGGGAGTTCATCTTCAGATCAAGCAGCTTCGCAACGGTTTTCTCCAGGTAGTCCGGAAGCTGGCTCGCCGCCAGTTCAGAAAAGAGCATTGGGGGCGGAGTACCTTTTTCAAGGATCCACCGGCAAGCGAGGATTGGCCGCAGTACATAGAAGTACTTCTTGGCCTTCACCATGTCGCCGCGCAGGTATTCTCGATAGTTTCCTTCCGCCATTTGCAGATAATGCCAAAGGCCACTCTTGGACGAGAAGTAGCGCCGCATGACGGGCTTAAACGCCCCAGTGAAGTCAGTGGTCTGATACACGATGGGAGAGGAAAACCACTCAAATACGGTGGGGTTGGATTTGTGGAGCAGCTTCAGCGCCTTCTCTACATCCCAGCCGTTGATGTCCAGCACATCGTTGATTGGCAATTCAATCACATCACGCGGACGATTCAGCTTGAGATAGCTTTCTTTATCACGGACATAGATAAACCGCACATCGTAGTCGCTATCCGGTGAGGCAAAGCCCCATGCCCTGCTGCCGGATTCCACCGCCAGCAGGATGCGGCAGTTCTCCCGCTTCTCGATCTCATGTAGTTTTTCTTGAATCAATGCCTCCACGGTGCAACACCGCCTTTCTATTTTAGTCGGACGCCTTGAAGTTGTAAACAGGGCGAATCCGCTGAACGATTTCAACGGTAGGTTCAATCTGGTCTATGATCTCATCCATACTCTTATAGGCCATGGGGGATTCATCCAGGGTATCGGGAACAACACAGGTCGTATAGATTCCTTCCATCTCCTTCTGGAACTCTTCCATAGAGAGAGCCTGAAACGCTGCGTGACGGCTCATGAGACGACCGGCACCATGCGGAGCGGAGCAGTTCCATTCCTCATTTCCCTTACCGATACAGATGAGGCTCCCATCTCGCATGTTGATGGGAATGAGCAACTTTTCTCCCTTCCGTGCAGAGACGGAACCCTTGCGCAGAATCATGGCGTCCGTATCGATATAGTTGTGGATCGTCGTAAACTCATCGACAGGAGTAAGCCCCATACCAGACAGAATCACATCCACCATTGCTTTGCGGTTGAGTATGGCGAACTTCTGCGTCAGCTTCATGTCGTGAATGTAGTCGTCAAAAAGTGCGCCTTCCACATAGGCAAGATCCTTGGGAATGCTCAAATCGTGCTCACGCTTGAGAGCCGTGATCGTCTTTTGAATCTCCTTGAACCGGCCCTCCGCCTTCATCTGATCGATCGTAGCCTTGATCTGATAGTGTGCGCCACCCCAAAGAGCACGGCGGCCCTCGTCCTGATAGAAGTTTGCAACCTCAGTCCCAAGATGCCGGCTGCCGGAGTGGACTACCAGAAACAGCCGCCCATCTTCCGCACGATCCACCTCGATGAAGTGGTTTCCGCCGCCAAGGGAGCCGATGCTTCTCATCGCGCGATTGAGGTTGACTTGATCTGCGCAACACAGCTGAGACAGATCGAGTTCCGCATTCAACGCATGGATCTCGTCTCTCACCTCTCGGCCGTAGGGAATCTCCTTCCGAATCAGCGCGTCCAAACGCTCGAAATCGATCTCCCGCTCGGACAATTCCACCGTTTCCATGCCGCAGCCGATATCAACGCCGACCATGCCTGGAACGATCTTGTCCCGAATGGTCATGGTGGTACCAATCGTACAGCCCTTGCCAGCGTGGACATCAGGCATAACGCGGATCTTGCAGCCCGCGAATTCCTTTTGATCACAGACCGACTGGATCTGGGCGCGGGCTGCATTTTCCAGTACAGGGGTATAGCAGAAAGCGGTATTATATAATCCTTCTATCTTTACCATAGCGATTTCCTTTCTTACTTCCTATTTTACGGATAGGCTCCGTTAATTGCAACAGCTCTCTTGGTTGCAAAAAAAGGAGGCAATAGCCGATCTGCTATCACCTCCTGCAGTACACCCTTATGCCACAATTGCCGCATACCGCTCCGAGCCTAGGACATCCATCATCAAAGCGAAGGGAGACAGGATGCCTGACTTCAACATGGAAAAGATACGGGCATTGCAGCCGGATACCAACGCGACACCTTGATCGTTGACTCTGACAGGCTGCTGCCGATTACGGCTATTGTATGCAGCCAGAGGATTCAGTCAATAACAGAAAAATGAGGGCTTTCACTACATGTGTGAAAGCCCTCAACAATTTAATGATACAGTAATCGCGCAGAGATGTCAATCTGGTCTTGCACATTCGCGCCACATTTCATTGTAATGACCAGTTTTATGAAAGATAAGTTGTGTCTTTCCTGCATTGATTTTTTGTCTATCCTATGCTATCTTATAGATACAGAAAGGGTGAGTCCAATGTACAGCTAACTCCCTCTCAACTCAAGAAAGCGAGGTTAAATTGATGTTAGATACTAAGAACGAAAGATGAGCCTTGACTGCTTTTGCTGGTGGTCAAGGCTCATCTTTTTCGTGTAAATCACAAGTCCCGAAAGGGGCATTTTTTATTTGCAGGTAATTTGATAATCATCCGTATTCAAGGTGCCAATAGGGATAATTCGCATTGTCCGTTCTTTTGGACACCGACAGCTCTATGATGATTACAATCGAACGAAAGAAGGAGCAATTGCCGTGGAGTACATTGTCATGGATATGGAGTGGAATCAGGTGCTTACCTTTTCTGAGATGGTCAAAGATCCGGTTTTCTTGACAGGTGAGATTATTCAGATCGGAGCAATCAAGCTAAATCAGACTCTTGAAGTGGTAGACTCCTTCAATGAACGGATTGCGCCTCAGTACTATACAGAGCTTCACCCCAAGGTAGCGGAGATTACCAAACTTTCCAATCGGGATTTACAAAAAGGGAAAGGGTTCCATACGGTGTTTAATTCTTTCTGCGATTGGTGTGGCGATGACTTTGTGTTCCTGGTCTGGGGGACGGAAGATCTTCGTATTTTGCGAAAGAATATGGAGCTCCATAATATTGATACCAGCTTTATGCCCCCGTGCTTCAATCTACAGAACATCTTTGTGGATCAAGTTACACACGATACAAAGCAATACGCATTGGCCAATGCATTGGCGATCGTCGGCGAGGTTCCATTTGATTCCCACGATGCCCTAAATGACGCAAGGAGCACAGCACTTCTCTGCACACATTTAGACCTCATAAGGGGACTGAACGAGTACAAGGAGACCGTAGAGAATAGAAATGGCATCGTTGAGAGTTACGAGTTTGCAGAGCCCTATGCCGATATTGGCGATGCTCTGAGCGATGATTACGTTGTATCCTTCGAGTGTCCACATTGCGGCGAGATCGTCTGGGGAGAAAACTGGATCCGTAAGACGGGTACAAATCTCTTGTCTCTATCACAGTGCAGCGATGGACAAGAATACCTTATTAGCCTCAAATTCCGACCGATTGCAGAGAATAAGGTTGTTGTGAAGCGGCTGGTCTATGCTCTGACGGATGAACTGCGAACGGACTATCAGCAGTGTATGGAGCAGGCTACTGCATGGAGCAAATATGTGATCCCCGCATACTCGTTTTGACTGTGAGGGAATAACCATGTTGAAGCTTTTCGATATCGTTACCTTGAAAAATGATGATCCCGAAACTGGGGTCAAAGCAGGGACTGAAGGTACCATCGTCGATATTCTGGGCAATGGCAAAGCATTTACTGTTGAATTCTTTGATGAAGATGGGAATACAATAGAGGCATCCCTTTATACAGAGTACACTCCAGCGCAATTACAAAAGGTCGAAACAGCCCTGACTCTAACATAGCAGATTTAATCTGTGCAAGACGCACTCAATGGCGTTTAGAGCGCAGGATTCCATAAAATGCAAAAATGCAAAAAGCTATATAGAGGACTGGACATGCGCATTTTGACCTGTTATAATAATATAATGCATCCGGGTATAGCGAAGTTGGTATCGCGCCTGGTTTGGGACCAGGAGACCGTGCGTTCGAGTCGCACTACTCGGACCAACGAAAAAGGGACTCTGAAATCACTGATTTCAGAGCCCCTTTTTCTTGTTCAATGTCTACTGCTAGGTTGGATCCAAATCCGTCGAAATCGACGGGGTTAGGCAGTTCGCCAGGTCAGATCCAGGAACATCATGTGCTGCTGCACTCAACGAGTGAACGACATTAACCTGCACATTGACATTTGCGTTCATGAAAATCCCAATCTTTTCGGCCGCACCTCGCTTCATTTGTTCTGTCACATGCGTGTAAGTGTCCAGCGTGAATGCGGCACTATAGTGGCCGAGCATGCCAGCGACCGTTTTTGCATCTACGCCGCTCTGAATTGCTAAGGTTGAAAATGTATGTCTCAAATCATGAAAGCGAACACTTTCATCCACTCCGGCAGCGGCGAGCATTTGCTTGTGTAGGTGGCGAAGAGAGTCTGGACTCCAGTATCCATTGGTTCTCGGACACCAAAACATGAGAGGACTATCAGGATGCTTGTTGTGCTCTTCTATAAGCACGGCGACAGTATTCTCCGGAAGAGCTATTGTCCGAATCGAATTCTCCGTTTTCGGTACAGTAACGCGTAGTTCTCCACCAGAACGGGTGAGCTGCTTGTTAACCGTCAGTATTCGTGTTTCAGGATTCAAGTCAGCCCACTCCAGGCCAAGCAATTCTCCCCGTCGAAGCCCACTTGTCAATTCCAAATAGAAAAGCGCATAGACTCCAAGTCGCTTTGCCTCATCCAGATATGCACCAATCTTGTCCTGCGGCAGGACATGCATTTCCTTCTTTTCACGCTTCGGAATTTTACAGTTATCGCAAGGGTTGAAGGGAATAATTCGCTCCTTAACTGCTTGTTTTAGAGCTCCACTCAATACAGCGTGAATGTGTTTCACAGTGCTAGCAGACAATGGCGCATATTTCCGATTACCATGGTTGTCCAAGCGGCCCTGTGTATGCAGATCGTTGTAGAATCGTTGAATCTGGATCGAGCTGAGTTTTGAAAGCTGGATATGGCCCAAAACCGGGATGATGTGGTTCTCGATCATGCTCCTATAACCATCTGCTGAGCTGGGGCGAAGATTTGGCTTTGTGTAGGAATCAAACCAAAGCCGAATCCATGTAGAAAGGGGCTGTGAATCATATCCTTTGCCCTTGCGATAATAAGGCCCTGTATCCTGTTGGATGGCTCGTGCCAGCTTCGCTGCGCATTCTTTTCGTGTCTTAGCAAAAACGCCCTTTTGAATACGCTTTCCCGTTAGAATATCGTAGCCGGCAGTATATCGACCTTCCCAACAGCCGGGGTATCTCTCTCGAATGCTGCCTTCGCCATTCGCTCTTTGCCTACCAGCCATAATGATCTCTCTTTTCCATTTGCGTCTGAGCATCAAGCCACGAGAGAAATTTTCCTTTGTCAATATAGACCCTTTGACCACTTACCGTATGGGGAAAGTCATCTCTCTTTAGAAGTCTATATGCAACCGTAAGACTGCATCCGAGGGTCTTTGCAACGAGCGGCATCGTCATCACATCCGGAAGATCTTCTTTGCGCCGGATTCGCGGCATCTTACTATCGTCCATCCTTGTCACTCCGTATAGAAGAGAGAGTCCTTCTCTTCTGTTTGCACATTTAGCCAGGTAAGGAATTTGTCTTTCGGCACGAAGATACGACTTCCAACTTTGAAGGCAGGAAAGTCGATGCGCTTCACAAGCTCGTAGACCTGAGACAGCCCGAGGCCGAGGAAATTGGACACCTCTTGAACATTGAGGATAAGGGGGAGCTCATCGGAACTCTTATACAGGCAACTTTTCATTTTGCATTCCTCCTGTGAAGTAATCTATATCAATACTTACGAGGAGGTTTGGTAACCAACAACAGGTTCGTACAAATTATCAGCAATAGAAAGCAGAAACTGCATTTTATTTGTGGCGAATTTGCCGCAATTAAACGGCAGTTGCGTTGGGGCGTTATGAGATTAGCTACAAAAGAAGCACTTACGGATCAATACCGTAAGTGCCTCTCTATGGGTTTTCAAATTACTGGATGGCGTCTTTGAAAGCCTTTCCTGCTTTGAACGCAGGTGCCTTAGATGCAGGGATATCAATCTGCTCACCTGTTGCAGGATTCTTGCCAGTACGGGCAGCACGTTCTTTGACCTCGAAAGAGCCGAAGCCCACCAGCTGCACTTTGTTGCCAGCCTTCAAAGCGCTCTCAGTAGTCGTGATAAATGCAGCGAGAGCAGCCTCGCAATCCTTCTTGGAAAGGCCACTCGCTTCAGCCATTGCGGCAATCAGTTCGGTTTTATTCATAGTTTTTCTCCTTGATGTTATTTTGTTTTCTGTATAATTGTTTAGGTGCCTATGGAATGAAATGACAAGACCCTCTTAGAGTTTTTCACGCACCATCATAAGGGCATAACCAAGTAGATTTTGGCCTTGCCATTTTGCCCGGTCAAGTCTGCTTGGATCACGCATGGATAAACCAATGCCCCAAATCCGATCATTTACAGCACACTCAGCAAGAAATGCATTTCCAGTATCTTTCAGTCTCTCCCTTAGATCAGGGTTCTGCGTAAACTTTGCGAAAAGCCCCTCATAGACGACGATTTGTCGAATACCGTTCCATAGGCTCTCATCATAGCCGGATACAAGCCGTCCAAGAGCCTTTATCTCGGCAGCATTATCCGTAGCAAGAATCTGTGTGGCAACCTTTTCATCGCCAAAGGAAAGTGCCTTGCGGTACATCATATACTGCTCCATTGAGGAAAAGGTGATACCATTGTGCGTAAATGTGGAAGGATACCAGTTGCTAAGATATCCATTCTCTTCGTTATTGTTGTGAAAACAGATAACAGTCATTCCCATTTCCTCGTTCCTCCATAAACGAACATCTTCTCATGCATGGATATCTCTGTCATATTACTATTATACCGAGCGCAGGATGAAATGGCAATCTCAACTTTTTTACTGCCAATTTCTACTTCTTCCTTATTTGGATGTAACTCCAGTAAGTCAACAGAGGGCCAGCCCCATTAGAGCTGGCCCTCTATGCACCAAAAGGCATACCTTTTGACATATTCAGTTTCATATGAAAAGCACGCTCCAAAAGTGCGTCAAAACTCTTGCGCTTACTTTTGGAGCGTGTCACTATTTGATGATGCTTTTTGAAGATGGTTCCAATTGTTTTAATAATAATAGCTGTGTACATTTATTTCTTCAAGTGTTAAAATATAAAAAAACGAGGAGGCAGTGTCATGGGCGTTAGCGTAGCAGAGTATTATGGGCAGAGAACAGATATTGACACACCTATCATTTCCCCAGTGAATGGTCAGCTTCTTTGCCCTTTTACTTGTGGTAATACCTGCAAAAAGCTAAAAAGTGGGAACTATCCTGTCTGTTCAGTCCGAAAGCCTGATGGAACATTGTGGATTGTCTGTTCCGAGAGGCTTTGCGCGACGAAAAAAGATATACCTCTTTGTGAGCATCAGTGTAGCATCCTCCATGACATAGGCAGACATATTTTTGATCAATCCGTCACTAGAGAGCAAATCTGTGTGAAGCGGGAAGAACGACTTAATGTTGTCGAAGGAACAAAATACAACGCCGACTATGTTATTTCTCTTGTATCTGGAACAACTCCATATTCAGGCCCTGATCGCCTAATTCTTGAAATGCAAGGCGGCGGAGAAACGACAAATACTGGGAAAATAACTGCTCTAATTAAACACTGGATGGATGCTCCCAATCGCACCAACTCAATGCTGAGGTCGATGACTGAAGCATCAACATTAGAAACCAACGCTTGGAGACGGCAGCAGGAACAGTTCATCGTTAAAGGAAACATTGCCATGAAAACGTGGAAAGGCTATGGAATAGCCTTTTGTGTTGGCTCGATTCTCTTTGATTATTTAATGGACAAGTTGGCAAGTGCCCGCCTGCCTAATCTCAAGGAATACAACTGGACGCTGGCCATGATTGGGATTTGTGAAGATACTTCTGTCCCAGTGCAACCCGGTCCTATTCCTATTAAGGTTGACGAGAGTCGAATGCTTTTTACAAACTACCAGACCTTTGTTCAGGCCCTCATCAACCAAGGTGAACCATCACTTGACGCTTTCCGTGGGCTGTTCGTCAATCTAGAAAACGAAGAAGTAAGTATTCCGTAAGGAGCGATAGATATGGCTGTTAAAGTGGCTGAATACCTTGGACATAATGCTGAAGTTCCCGGCGCAACTATTGCTCCAGTTGGAGATACCCAGCTATGCCCATTCACGAATGGAGATCCCTGTAAAAAGCTCGCCAATGATAGAAAGCCCCCTGTTTGTTCAGTTAGGAAAACGGCAAGAGGTCATGCCGGAACACTTTGGATAACCTGTTCCAAAAGATTGTGTGCCTCTCAACACAATATATCACTTTCTGCGTACCAGTCTGATATGCTATTTGCTATCGCAAAAATTCTATTTGGCAGCGGAGTGTCCAAAAGTGATGTTCTCATTAAGTCGGAAGAGCAGATTGTCTTTCTTGAAGCGGAGGCTAAACCATATCGAGCCGACTTTACAATGCAGCTGAAGCCTCCAGCTGAATCGAGTATAAAGGGTAAAAGTAAATTCATTGTAGAAATGCAAGGCGGCGGAGAAACCTCAAACACTGGGAAACTTACAGCCCAAATAGAGAAATGGTTTGATGCGCCAAGCCGGACTAACGCGGATTTAACCGAGCCTGTTAAGGATGTTGGAACACTTGAAACTAATGCTTGGCGTCGTCAACAGGAGCAACTTCTAGTAAAAGGTAGTTCTGCAAAGGCTACAGGTGAGTGCGGGATGGCTTTATGCGTGGGAGAAGCTCTATTTGACTATATAATCAAGAAGATTGGGAAAACGAGGCTTTATTCGTTTAGCAACAATCCGCCACAAGTTGCGTGGTCGCTGGCAATCATTCCTATAATTGAGGCTAGAGATACCGATTCTGAGGGAATTAGCGTAGGGGATAGCCTCGCGCTAAAACCCGACAGGGAGAAGGCCTTGTATATGGACTATGATAATTTTGTCAATTTGCTTGTAGCCCAAGGGGGCGACTCTAATATGGCATTTAAAGGAAATTGCTTAGATTTAAACGGTACACAAGTTCAAATGCATTAAAAAGGGAGGGGGAGCTTCCATCAGCTCCCCCCCTTTTTTTGCCTATTGTAAGTCTGGGTAATATTTCAAGTCCGCAACAATAATTCGCTCCCCAATCCACTGAATCACAGGGACGCAGACTGCATTCCCTATAGCTCTGAATCGATGTCCGTCCATCCTTTTGGAAACCCCTGTAGCTTCTCGCACTCCGAAGGGAGCATCCGTCTGACATACAGCATCCGAGCTTCCTCTGGAGTCGAGAGTATAAGTCTCTCCATCGTTTCTGTAACCTTTTCCTTGTGGTCCTGCACTTGCTCTTCTGCCAATTCCCGCATGTTGGATAGAAAAGAGATTTGCGCCCGGTACGCCTTCTCCAACGCAGGGGGCAATGAAGTTCCTCGTTCCTCCGCTCGATCCAGAAGCGATTGGATTTGTTCCTCGTTCAAAAAGTACCTCAGCGGAGCCGAGGGTTCCACGACTTCCGACAATGTAAGTTCTTCTACGACGCTGCGGTGTTCCAAAGAATTTTGAGTCCAATACTCTCCATGAAACACCATACCCGAGTTCATCCAACGTGGTGAGGACGACTTTAAAATCTTCACCTTTGGCGCTGTTAAGAAGTCCGGGAACATTTTCAATAAAAACCCAGCGAGGACGCTTTGCTTCAATGAGTTCTGAATATTTGTAGAAGAGGCCACTTCGTTCTCCCTCCAGTCCTTTCCGCTTTCCTTGATTTGCTAGAGATAAGTCCTGACAGGGAAAGCCACCCGCAAAAAGATCAACTTCCGGGATATCTTCCCCTTTTACCGTTGTAATATCATTCATGATTGGTACTGTAGGCCAATGCTTATGTAGAACATTCTGACCAAAAGGAAGAATTTCACATTGAAAAACGACTTCCATGCCGGCCTTTTCAAGGCCCAAATCTATGCCACCAATTCCGCTAAAAAATGAAGCAACCTTCATGTTGCATTCCCCTTTCCTATGCTGTTTCCTTTGATTATGCGGGACGCTTCCATGAGGGCTGTGCGGCGCACAAATTCACTATATGAGGCATATTCCTGAAGCTCAGCAGCCTTTTTCAGTTTTTCAAGTTCCTCTTCGCTTACGCGAATGCTCATTGATATCGTTTTTTTCATATCTCCACCTCTCCGAGTATATTAGCTCTTCCGTACTACATTGTCAATACTTTCGGCCACATTGATTGAGCAGAGCCTACCAATCCGCATCGTTTTTTTCTGTATCTATGTTCAGTATGCATCAGCTGACACAGCTTCTCATGTCTTAGCTAAAAAGAAATTGGGGATTCGCTCATTTCATTCTTCATGTTCCGTCCCTCCATTGTGATGTGCTCGATTCCAGGGAGAAAGGTTTATGTAGAGCTTCTTCAACTCCTCCTTGTCCCAGCTCCCCTTGTGAATCGTTTCAAACAGTTCCTCTTGCCGAGGCTGACCAAGCGTAAGTCGATAAACTGAGAGCACATCCATCAGATGGTCATATCTGCAACGATCCTGACTATATGGGTACATAGAAACGATGCGCTCTATCTTATATTTGAAGGGAAAATCATCGGGCAAGCACCAGTAAGGTATCAAATCTGAATGGTTCTGCTTTAATGCCTCTGTCGCACGATCCATGATCTCCTGCCAAACGCTCTTTTCAAACGGGAAAGCTCCGAATTCGCTGTCTGCCAGGTTCTGACGGATCGCATGGCAGAGATAACGGTTGATCCGCCCTTCCCGCTGCTCCAGATCAATTGGGTTTGACGGCAGATTCCAGTGCATGATTTTTCTGCAGTAGTTATGGAAGTCCAGTCCTTCTTGCCCGATAGATGTTGTTGCCAGCACAAATGGACGGAAGGGGGAGTTAAAGGCGCTTCGGATGTTCTCAGTTCTCTGCATGGTCCTCTCATTGACCTGAGCGTTAAAGTAGCCCACTGCAAAGTGTGTGCGCAACCTGGATTTCTCCCGATAGCCAAGGAAGGATTCCCGCGTTTCAATCTGGATACTAGCGGTATCAACAAAGCCTGACTTCATCTGCCGCAGCAACTCCAAGTCACTCCCGCCCCCCAAAGTAAAGGCATATTCGTCAAGAACGGCCTGTAGGTTTCCCTCAACACAGTAGCTGGCCACATTCCAGTAATAGGCCTCATCAGAATCCTTCTTGCCATATAGCACATCGATGATTGCCATCGACTCCTGCTTATTAAAGAGGGCAATGAATTTGTCCGCGAGATCCATCGCCATCGTACCTGCCATAGATGCCCCTTTGAACAATCGATATGCGCAGATCGCCGGCGAGCCAATGGCCAGTTCTGTCAGCAGCTTCTCCGTACCAGCTGCAATACCATTCAGTTCATAGCTCGGCTCTTCGCCATCTAAGGTCTGCATGAGTGCCACTACTTGTGCAGCGCTCTGTCGAACAGCATGAAGTTGGTGCGTCTGCCGGAATTCCTGTAGAAGCTCCTGGACGCGGTCACAAACGATCCGGCGTACTTCATCGACCGACCTATCAGCCAATTCCAGCGGCTCATAGAGCTTTGCCAGGGTTCTACATGGGTAAGTAAGAACCTCCTCCATCTCATCGCGGAGTCGCACGACCACTTTGCGCCGTTTTCGCTCCCCTTCAGAACAGTCCTGGGCAAAACATCGCATTTGTTTGGCATCTTCTCGGTTTCCGAGCCTGCCTACGGTAAGCCGCTCCGCCTCATATGAGGTAAGTCCTGCAATCATGCGGGGAACCATCTCCCAGCTGGAGAAGACCAGTGTCTTCGAATATCCTTTATTTTTATCGAAAACACTTTTCGTCGAATAATATGGACGAGATGCAGGAATCCATAAGAGCAATTCAGCGCCATTCCGTTCTCTGCTAAATGCCTCATTAAAGAGTGTCTGCAGGCGACCATTGTTGCAAGGGATCTTTTCGTAGCGATTGATTCGGGTTCTACGCAGCAGCATGCTTGTGGATTGCTCTACAAGTCGATAGTCTCCCTGTTTCTCCAACGCATCGACAATCTTATCCTTGACCCGGTAATTCATAAATGACAACAGATATGGTGCCGACTTCACATACTCGATAGGAAACTTTCCGAGTGACAAAGAATCCATCAGCATCTGCAATTCGGTATATGACCGAATATCCTCGGTGGTTATCTCGGTCATCTCCGTAGCTTTGCTGCGGTCGAAAATAGCATCGCTCAATCGCTCTGTCCGGCAGACGCAGCGATACATTTCATCCTCTGCCCGCGTCTTTTCTGCGACCAGCACGGTGTAATGTTCTGTCTTAATTTCAGCCAAATGGCGAGAATAGTCACTCCATACCTGATGGAATTGATGTTTCTTTTGGTCATCATTCATCAGGAAATCCATGACCTGCATGAATTCCTGATAATGCCCTTCGCCTGTTTCTGAGAGCTCTTCAAGTGTGGAATAGGGCTTGTAGGGCGTCGCAGACAGCAAGAGCACCTTCACATCATTATCTTCGATCAGGAACTTCCTTGCCAGCATGCCACTTTCCGAATTGTCTCCAGCAATCAAATCCTTGAATCTCTGGAACTCATCCATGATGACTAGGTCGGGTTTTAGTCGATCCAGACTAATACTCGCAAATATCCGGCGTAGCCCATTAACGGCTTCTCGCCGACGCCGGTGAGGCAGTTCCATCACCTCCGGCTGCTTGCAGATATCCAAAATTTCATCCAGAAAGGCAGGTTCGAGTTTGAAATATCTGCTGATTGCATCCATCATATCAGAGAGGTAGTTTCCGGTCTCTGCTTCGCATTCATCAATACGTCTGTTATACTCGTCAATGTTCCAATCCCACCACTGCAGCGTATGCTCATATTGCAGCAGTTGTTTCAATGGCTCCTGATATAACTCGAATGCGGGATAACGATGCAAAACAGCATAGATCAATGCACGCTCATGCTTTGACCCTTGGCCACCCGTCATAGAAAAGGAGGTCGCCGGGGTCATTGGTATCAACTGCATGTAACTGTGATCTCTCCCTGCGCTCTCATAGATGCGAAGGTGCTGCATCGACAAACGGCTCTCCTGAAAGTCAAGGCAGTCCTCTTCCGGTATGCCCAGCTTCCTGCAGTTCTGATTTGCAATGTTGATATTGGAGCAAATATAGACGACCTTAAAATGGTCATCCCAAGCAGAATGCCAATCCGCTACCTTATGGATGACCGCGCTGGCGATGATCGTTTTCCCTAGGCCAACCTCATCCGCTAGCAGAACACGATGCTGATTCTGCTGGTAAATCTCCAGAATACGATTTGCAGTTGCCTCCTGGAAGTCCAGCGGTTTCAAAGCCGACATGAACGATCACCTCCTCTTTACAACTTCCCGGAATGTTCTAATCAATGCACGGAAGGAGTCATCAACCAACTCAGGTGATACCCGTTCCATAATTTTTTCAACTTCATCAAGCCGTTTCGGATAAAACGCTGCGGTGCGCAGCAGACGTTCGTAAAGAGCAGAAGGAATCACTGTCTCCGTGGTATCCGCGCCAATGACCAATCGTTCCATCAGCTCCTGCTGCTCGATACCAGCCTCCGTGTAATTGTCTGCCAGCAGGAATGCCACATAAGCAAGGAATCCGCTCTTGCTCCCTATCACTGCGTTATAGATGGCAGAATCCCGATCTTCCGGAATTCCCTCAGTTGGAATCTTGGCAATACAGTATTGATTTCCGCGTCGAATGACATAAAGCTCACACAATTCCCGAAGCAGCATATTGTGAAACTCAACTTTGTCCTGCAAAGGCACAAAACTTGCACTACGGTATATCGGTGCAATTTCTGCCGGTTTCTGAAGATGACCGCAGGAGATCGTGAGTTCGTATTGTTCTCCTTCTGCCTGAACGGAAGCTCCTTCTATGGAATCCAACACATCGCGCAGGCCATCCATCGTTTCCTCACTCTCGGGAATCACCGGGATAGTCGGTAAATCCTCCAGCTGTTCGAACAACGGATTTCCTGTCACCAGGTCGTCAAGCACTGCGCTGTAAGAAGCATAATAAGGCTTGTATTTCAACTCAAGCATAAACTCGACATTGTGGTAAAATGCGTTAGCTGAAGCGTTGAGAGATCCAAGGTAGAGATAGTGCTTGCTCCCAACCGACTTGAAATAGATTTTTGCGTGCAGATCCCGTTTTGCTACGGATTGCTGATCTGCATCGCCCAGCAACTCATCATCCAGGAGCATCTCTGAAGGCACATAAACATGCTGGAAGGAATCCCATGCTTTCTGTGTTACTGAATTGAGCCGGGTGACGAGGGTTGTTTCATAAGGCCCGTTTCCCAAGCGCTCTACGATACTATCACTCAGGAATGGTGATACCACGATAAGGCTCTGCGCATCATCCACCATCTGCGAAGCCTGGCTTTTATAACGAGGAATGCCAAAGGGAAGAAATCTACAGGACTCAAAAGGCTCCTCACATTGGAACTTTTCAACCCTCAGGACATCACGCGCTAAGCTGGAGATTGCGTTCTGCTTTCCAGCCGCTGCATACTTCTTAACGAAGTACAGCATGTCGACCAGAGGACGATTCTCTTCCTTGATTTCCCGCCCAATCGTACCTGTTACCTCAACGGCAATATCCATGCTCCGGTCAAAAGTCAGATTTCGACTAAGTACAATCACCTTGATTAACGCAGCTTCCGTCTCGCTGTGATATTTAATCACCCAGAGCTTTGGATGGAAATTTGCATTGCGTTCCAGGCTCACAGGAAAGATGCAGTTTTCCAACAAGGCGTAGACAGGGCGGATGTTTTGCGGCATCTTAATCCCATCTGCATTGCAGAAAATTGCAAGTTTATCGCTGCACTTCCGAATCGCTTCCAACAGGAAGAATGGATTCTGTGTGGCTGAGCTGTCATAATCCTCAAACATCCCCAGCGACACTGGCACTCCCAGGAGAGCCTCCATGTCCAATGAGTAAGTCATTCCCACAGCGAATTCCAGGTCATATCCCGGAGGTGGGCAGAGCATTTGGCTGTAGTCCAGTCGGTTTTCTTCTGGGTTAAATTGTCGCCTTGCCATGCTCACGCCTCCAATCCTGTCAGGATGTCGTTGATAATTGTGGATGCCGTGCCAAAACGGTAGTCCAGCTTGTAGTAATGGATTGGTCTCTCAAAGCGGTAGCTTTTAGGGTTGTTGAGCTTAGCACGATTCTGCTTTACCAACCGTTCGCGCCGGATCAATAAGTCTCTTGCTGCATCGATGTCACCCTCTTGCAGAGCAGTATCAAAGGCCCTGAGAAATTGGCTGGTCATTGGGGGGCACTTTGAAATTGCGAGCACATCTTCCAAGTGAATTGAGTGATAGTGATCACAATAGCCTTTGAACTCAGCTCGAATAGCTTCTACTTCATCGTCATGGATACCACATCCATCTGCGTAAATGATGTTGTAAAGAAGATGCGCGCCATAAATGAACTCCGCAAATTCCTGCGCCAAATGAACGGCGTCGCTAATGTCACTCGGTATCGTCGCATAGGGGATTTCCCAGAAGGAAGGAAAGCGGATTTTTTCACGCAGCATATATGCCGTGAGAGAATTGCAAGTCGCTGGACTATCAAGGAAATGATCGTAAAGATACTGTGCCTCTTTTTTGGTAAGTTCAATAGTCGCGTCCTTTTGAACATCGTAGTCTGGCACGATTGGAGAGAACAAAACAGTTTTGCCGGCTAATGCGTCCGTATCATCAGCCGCCTCATCTGCGCTTTCTGTTTTTAGAGTAACTTCACTTTTTATCCTTTCATTCCGCAGAACTATTTCACACGCTTCATCCAGAGAAATGTTTGGATATCGAAGGATACCGACTGTCCGCAACCCATTCCAATAGATGGAACTTGGCTTCATCTTCACCATCTTTTCCATGTTGCGGCTTCCGACGATCCCATATGCCTCCGGCCCGGAATTCTTCACCAATGTTTTGACTAGTGCGAATTCTTCGTTATGGATATAAGCAATAATGTCCCGCCGGTGCATAAACCTGCGATTCTCGGCTTTGGCAAACAAATAAGGAAGAATCACAAAATACTTTGCCCGTGTCTGCAATGTAGAGATCCCCGGGAAGAGCATATCGGAGAAAGCATCCCGAACAGTTCCAATCCCCAACTCATCCAGTGCTGTTTGGGTCCCAAGTAGTCGTAGAATGGATACGACTTTGTCACGCTCTGTTTTAGAAAAATCAACCCATCCGATCTGCATGAACCCAAATCCTCCTCACGAACACTGTGCAAAACACATGAATGATGTCTATTCCACATGAATCTATAGAATAATTCGACTTGTTATTATTTCTCCCTTGTAAAAACGCGCTGTAGTCTATCTTGATAAGTGGGCAACTGCTCCAAATAAGGATGGATCCGCCGTTCAATTTCTCTGCGCTCCAATAGCGTTGCTTCGGTGGGATCAATGGTATGACCGACTTCCTCCATGATATCCACTGCCATTTCATACAGCAGCTTATCCAGAAGCTCTTCGGGGCTATCAATTACAAGGCAGTCCATGTCGCCGACAGTACCACGGCAACTATCGATGCTGATGTAGATATACCCGACCTTACCAGACCATACAATATCGAAGTATGGAGTTGTTTTGATGTACTCGGAGAATACGCTCATGACTCGTTCAATGGCCTCTTTCACGCTGGTGTCATATTCCTTTTTCATGTCGGAGCCCTCCTTAAAATCGAATGGATGGGAGATGCACCTCTCCATACTTATCCGCTTCATGGATAATGCGAGGATAAGCACAGTAGAAGAACAGACCTCCTTGCCTATAATCCGTTCCTGTCCGGAACTCGTTGATTAAATTGTTCTGACATTCCCGGCATTGGTTGTTATGCCAATCGTGCGTTTTCGGGCATATGTACCAGTCCCGTGGATTACCCTTGATTCGGCTGCACTTCGGCGCATAGGGTTGGTTATCACGGAGGAAGGCATCAAACCGCTTCCGCTTGCTCAACAGAATGTTCTGTAGGCCGTCTTCAGTAAAAAGATCTGGCGCAAAACCATCATCAATGAAGAATCGGCGATAGTCGGCATACCCGTCATCGTCTACGATCGCCCACTCCACCTTCACGAGCCATTCGCAACCGTCGTCATCATGGTCTTCGGTGAGCTGCAGAACGACTGCTATATCTGTGGATCGCTGAGGAACAACTGAAGCGAGCGCGCGATTCGGCCACTTCCACACAAACTTGTTCTCATCATCCAGGCTGCTGGAGATATACTCATTCCCAAAGGCGTAGGTCTCATCGAACACCCAAATCACCTTATAGTCGGCCCTCGTGTAGAACTTATTGCGCCGTTCAAATTCACCGGCAGAAATCGGACTGTGCTGAAACTCAATGACATAGCCGCCCATCAAGATGTCTGCACGATGGCATTCGCCCCTGTGTTCCACGACAATCTCACGAACATTTTCGGGAAAACGCGATTGCCATCCTCGGTGCCATTCAGACATATCGTATTTCCAGTCATCCATACACGAGGTCACATGAGCGAAGTGCCACGAATTGACTTCGCCCTGGCGAGGAATCACCTGGTTGCCGCACACAGGACAGTAATACTCTTGCCCCTTCTCTGCATCGAATGCGTGAACGCGGTGATGATCCGCTGTCAAAGCATATTCCAAAGTGATCCCTCCTCACAGAATAATCTAATCGCTGTCTTCTTGGCTGCTCGCGTCTCTCTGGAAGCCATACTCAAAAAAGCACATGTCCAGGATTTTGGCTGCCGGATACTCAATTCGGCTGCCGCAATGTTTCCGGAGCTTTTCAAACTCATCCTCATGGTCAAGATACAGGTTGCCAAGGGTTCGGATGGATTTCGCACTGAATACTTGGGGTGCTGCACCGGTATCAGCAAGAGCCTTTTTGAAATACCGATCATAGGCGGGTACGCAGCCCACAGTACCCAGCAAGATCTTGGTAAGCAAGGTATCCGTTGGGATGCCGGCACCGGACGCCACATAAGCTTCTGTAATGCTCTCGCTAAGTTTCATGATGCGGTCAGCATAATACTCCTGCGAGAGTTTCTCGGGAGAAAGGTCCCAGAGATCATCCCACTCCGGCTGATAAATCAAACGGACAACATCCGCATGGATCTTGTAATCCTTCTGCATGAGGAAAGAGTTTCGAAGCATACCCCAACTGGCCAAATACCAAGCCAAGTGCAGGCAGAGATAGTCGATCGTGGCGTCAATCTGCGGGCGCCTATTCAGCCGAAACGCTTCATGGCAGTACTCCCAAGAGAGATACCGGTGATGTGGATCATCCTTCATACTGTCATAGCACTCGTATCCGGCTTGAATGGCTTCAGCAAGTTTTTTCTGATCCACAACACGATAGGGCGGCTTACTATGGTGCGTGTGGCCCTGTACTTCGCCTTTCCTGAATACGACCCATTGTTCCTCTAAACTAATGGAATCCACGACATATCCCGCACTGATCCAGCTGGAGCAAAAGGATGCAGGGTTTGAGAGATTTGCCCAGGATGGTCTGTTCTTATATGCGTGGTTAGGGATTGGGATGATCTGGTTCAACTCATCGAAAGTAAGCTTAACAGAGTCTCCTCCGTGTTCCTTCAGCCAATTTCCAAGTGGAGCATATTTCTCTCCAATAGCCATATCCGTCACCCATTCAGTTCATGAGGCTTGAACACTCTTTTGTCCAGCGCGAAGATGCGACTGCTCACCTCTCCCACCTGGAGACCGGCCAAGGTCTCGCGGTAGATTTCCATCCGGCTGTCAAGCATATCAATCTGGGAGAGCAACTCACTTTCCGCGCAGATGGGCTTTACTGCAGCGCCGAATTCTGGCTCTCCGTGATGGGAAAGAATCATGTGCTGCAGCAAAACGGACTTGTCTTCAGGGATCCCCAGTTCCGAAGCTACGGCAGCAACTTCCTGTGCGCCCATTACGAGATGGCCAAGGAGCTGTCCTTTCACCGAATACTCCGTGACGAGGCCGAGCTGGGAAAAGGTAAACTCCTTCTCTTTGGCAAAGTCATGCAGGAACGTGCCTGCAAGAAGCAGGCTGCGATCGATGATATCCCCGTAAAGGCCGGCCAGGAAATCAGCCGTTTTCATCATGGTCGCAGTGTGCATCAGAAGTCCGGAGATAAAGCCGTGGTGGACGCTTTTAGCGGCCGGGATCGTCTTCAGGGACTCCTTATGGCGGGCCATCATCGTGCTGCAGATCTTCCTGTAATCAGCATCCGTAATCGAACTGATCAGTCTCTCCACTTCTGCCATCGTAGTGTCCACATCAATGGGAGCCACCGGGACCAAGGCGGACAGGTCGTAAGTATCATTGTCGTCAGCCAAACGGATCCGATCGACAGTAATCTGCGGGGTGCCTCTGAACTCGGAGACAGTGCCACGGATCTTCACAACATTGCCTTCATCAGCAGAGGAGATGGGGCCAGAATAGTCCCATACTTTTATTTCGATGGAGCCGGATCGATCCGACAGAGAGGCGCTCAAAAACGGCTTGCCGGTTGCGGTTGTCTTGGGATATGCAGCTTTCAAAACATAGAAGCCCTCCACCTCATCCGAAAGGGACATCTCTGCGATCAATTTGTTATATTCCATCTTTATTCCTCCGTAGTCGGTCTTCGTTTACTCGCCTTTGACACGAACCCCAAACCCATTGACTTCAATATCCTCGTCTGCGGGAATGAGCAAGTACTTCCGGCCATCAATGATCCTTGTCTCAACCAAGTAGCTGTGCTCCGGACCGACCGAAATTGTCGCATCGGCGGTCTTAACTTCAAAGCGGCTGCTATCAATCAGATTGGCCGGGTTCAGCGTTGCTCCATCACCGAACTGGGTGGCGCAACTATCACGGAACGCAAGGATCTTCTCCTCTTCCACACCGTTATCGCGCAGGATTGCTGCCGCATCACTGACGGAGAGTTCCAGCGGTTCGGGGTCATGGCTCTCCTTATGCTGTTCAATCTGGTCGCGGAGTCTGTCATGGATAGACTGGACCAGTTCCATATTGCAGGCATCACCCAAAGCTTCGCTGAGTGCATTCTGGAATGCTTCTTTTTGCTCAGCGGCAGACATGGGAGCTGTGGTATGAAATACGCTGTCGATGACTTCCTGGTGGATCTCATCTGTCTTTCTGGAATAGAACAAGGCATTGTAGATATTTGCCGCACGATCATCAAAGGCGGGGAACAAGAATCCCAGTTCCGGTGCGGCAACGATCTGACCGGCACAGCTGTGGAACTCATTGTCTCCGGGGAAGAAGCCCAACTCCGCTTTGCGCTCCTTCACAGGACAGACACAGCAAACAACATAGGAGAATACGGCATCGGATGCATCTGCATCCATCTCGTCGTTTTTATTCTTGTGGGGGACATCGTATGTGTCATATGCCAGGAGGATCAGGTAGTTGCTGTCCCCAAGGTCAAGAGAGTTGATGATTTTCTGATAGAACTCCTCACGGATCTCACCATCTTTCAGTTCCGAGTCGCGCAGTGCCATGAGAAGGCGATGCTCATCACTGTCAGCTACCTGTTCAGTAGAGAAGATAATATCGATCAGGTTCTTCCCAAGTTTTCCGGAAAGAGCCTTCTTCAGCAGGTTCAGGTACTTCTCTGCTTCGTCCTGCGGGAGAATCCCCATGGATTCATCAATGTATGAAACGATTTCACGGCTGCTATTGACAAAACAGCCATAGATACGGCTGATAGCATTCCGATCCATACGAAAACGGCGGCGCAGTTCGCTTACTTCTTTCAAATTCAATTTAGGTTACCTCGCTTATCAAATTGGTCTAGCTGCTTGAAGCATCAACCTCATCATATCACAGTCTGCCGATTCTGTCACTTTCCGAGAACTCGTTGAATTATTCCTGCCAATCATCCTCACAGCCAGTTTCTTGAGCAATCATTATCGCAGTATCGGAGAAAACGCAGCAGTGCTTCTGCTCAGAATATCGGCCTCTGCCGGCAAGCTGATTGGGATATTTTTGATGTTTTCTAGGGTCAACTGCTCGTATGAAATCCAGATCATCACTGAAACTGCACCTCCGCAAATACACGCGTCGTGGTTGACCTGCGTTTTCAAACGAGACTGTGTCGATTTCAAACAAGTACATATTTTCATTTGCGTTCTGCTCTGGCTGAGATGGCTGCGCTTTGTCAGATACCGAGTCATCCTTTCCTGACTCCGGATCTGAGGCGGATTCTCCATTCTCACTTGTGGTAGAATCCGAGCCCTCGGTCTGCTCTTCTTGCTGCGTTTCCTCAAATGCGATATCACGGTTCGAACCGTTTGTCGGCATATCTGTCGTGGTTCCGCAGGCAGACAACAACGATAGGCAGAGCATGAGCGATAGGAAGACGGAGATCGTTCGTCTTTTCATCTTTCATAAACCTCCATTGTGATCAGGTCGTGAGAATGCCCCGCAAACTCAGACGAGCCAACCAAATGCCATTGGCCAGATCCCATCTGCAAATCGAAATACCGGTCAGCGGGATAGGTGTGATCCCATCTAAAAATGACGATTCTCTCGATCCACTTCTCAAATGGTGCAAGCGGAGCATCTTCCACGAAGCAGTATTCACCTTGAGCAGCTTCCTGAAGGAAGGCGTCGTCTATGTTTAGGTTCGGAATGCTCTCGGTATCAAACTGGCTTGCGGAGTAGTGATTCATCCAGAGAGGGACATTGGCAACCAACTTAGCAACATGCTCTCGGAGAACGCTGTCTTGGCTCTGCCTGCGATGGTTGAACATCATGCCATTCTTCTGGTCTAAACAGGTTATTACGATCATGGGAAGAGACCTCCTTCCAGTTATTCGTCCTGTTCCGACTCAAACTGTGTGAGGTCGCTGTAACCTTTCATGACAAGCTCTTCAATAATCGAATCTGCATTGGCTCTCACAACCTTTGAAACCGCATAACAGGTCTCGCTGGTGGTGTAAAGGAAAAGCTTGTTGTCCTTCGGGTCGTACACGACTTCCTCCACTTCAAGGGCGATGCGGGTCTGATCCTGCGCATCTCTAAGCAAAGCTCTCATTTCTATTTCCTCCGGTATTTTCAAATTTGTTGGAATAGGTTTCATTTCATCGCAAAAACAATGATCCAAATAGCAACTCCAAAAACAGTCAAAAGAAGTCCCAGCCCCTTTGACATTGAATTGGGGTTTATCAGTAGATAGAGGCCAACAAAAGGCATGGCAACGAGTAGCAGCAGTAACTGAACCAAACAGCCAAGTGTTTCAGTCTCACCATTCCTGCGATATCTACCAGCCACTATGACCACCTCAACCTTCTAATAGGTCTTCAATTTCCTCAATTTTCTCGTCGAGTTGTTCGCATTGTTCTTCCCACTCTTCGTATGCCTCGCTATCAAGGTCATCTGGTTCCTCGCATTCAAGGGTGTCTCTCTGGGTGCGAAGTTCATCCAGACGATCTTCCAGCTCATCGTGAGTCATGCTTTCATAGATCTCGTCTTCGTCCACAGTCACAGAGATCTCTACATCCGGATTGGCCTCGGAAAGAACTGCAGCAAGTCCCATGATGCGCTCGAGGTCGCTCACTTCGCCATCGTGGTTAAAATCGAATAGATCCATATGTTTTCTCCCCCTATAAGGTACGTTCCTTTGTTACAGTACGCATCATAACAGGAGCCTTGTCCAATAATACGGACAAGGCTCCTTCTGAACAAAAAAAGAAGTGGAGCACCCCAGGTACTCCACTTCCTTTGCTTTGTGTTAAATTTGTAGAAATAGATAAAGACAATTTCGTTAATTTGCTTCTCTTTCAAAACAAGGAAAATACCCTTGTTGGCTAAATACTTCCGCTAATCATTCGGTCAGTTTCCCGAGCAATCCAGCTAAGAGTGGTGCTTCCAAATTCATATTCTCGCGGATAATCCTCACCGGTAACGCAGGGTTTTCACCGCGACCAACTTCTGTTACAGTACCACTTTTGAAGTGCAGAAAAATACGATATCCCTGATCAAAGAGATGTGTTGAAAGGAAGCAGGACTGATCCGTGTGGATGAATGCCACATGATGATGGATCGCGCGCTGCGTCTGGTAATAACCAATGAAGAATTCATGACCTCTCGGCAGATTGCGTGGCATCGCCCAATAATCCTCGTACCAATGGTATTCCATCTCTCATTCCTCCGTTTCCGAGCAGGCCTTTAGAATCAGCTCGTGCATACAATCAAAGATTTTTTGAGAGCACTGCGCACCTTTGGAACGCATATATCGGAGATGCTCACACTTGCCATTTTCGATTGTGACGCTGATGAGCTTATCATTGATCCAGCCCTGCGTGCGAAGTGGCACATCGACTTGATATCGGCGCATGAGGTGATTGACAATGGAATAAGTGCTGGAATCATAGCGGCTTTTGTAAAGGCTGATAGGTCCATTTTTGAGCGTACCGCCGCCACGAATAGTGCGAATGGCCAAGTCAATCATCTGCTCAGCCTTGCGGTTCCGTTCTTCACAGAAAGCGCGATCTTGTTCTTCCTGCTCGGCTTGCCGCTTGAGCGCTTCCTCCTGCTTATACGCACGATACTTAGTTCTCAGCGCAAGGCAGGACGGGATCTCCTCCAGAATGAGTGCTCCAACGAAGTCGGGGAAACTCTTGCCGTCGCATTCTTTCGAATCAAGGAATGCGGCGACATGCTGATCTAAAACACTCTTAATGTAGTCCGCCTGACGAGCAGAATCATTACCAAGCTCTATGATCTTTTCCGTCTCGCGTGCCATCGCTTCCGTGAAAGCTCCTGTGCCTGCGGCACCGGAATCCCTCAGGTGTTTGAAATGCTCCTCTCTGCCTTCTTTGGAACCATACAAGGCAATCGTTGCTGGAAGTAACCCGCAATGATTCACCAAGGCATAGTCCGTCATCCGGAGGGGAACCAGATGGTCATTGACCTCCACATGGAGAATGTACGCATCGTTTGCGGCTCTCGGATACTCAAGATCTGGCTTGCCATCGCTACGCCAAAGGCGGTACGACACGGCGCCGTTAGAAACCTCACGCTCCAGAACTGCTCTCATCCGCTTCTTTTCCACATTATAGTTGCCATCATAGAATAATGGCGTCATCAGCTTTGCTGTACCCATCATTTACCTCCGTATCTTATTTGTCCTGATCTGAAATGTTCTTGAACTCGATGAGCTGTGTGTAGTCATCTGCATTCCCGTCACCATAAACGATGGCCTGAAGGCGACGCTTCTCCGGAGAGTATTCAATCCATGCAAGACGGATCGATCCTTCATTGAAGCAATCGTTCATACCGTTGCCACAAAAAGCAACAGAAATGCCAGGGTAGTCGGGATCCGCTTTGATCCCGACTACCAGCTCCCCCAATGGGGTGCGTACAGTCAATTCGTCATTCTTCATGGTTCACCTCCGTTGCAGGGGTGAAGCTCGCGAACTTCGTTTCCACGTTTGGCCGATGGAGGCTCAAATCCATGAGGTCTATACAGCTGTAGCAAGGTTCCTCCACGGTCATTTTGTTGCGATGGAGACAGCGACTGCATGGCGGTCGATCGACGATCCTTCCGCCAGACAATTTCTCATAGAAGCCTTTCACGATACACCTCCATCAGTCATTCTTCTGACCAAGTAGGTCAATCGAAAGCCTGTCTTGAACCGTCACACCGCAGCGCTTCTGGAGGAAACCCTCTAAAAAACGCAGCGCAATGAGAGCCAATGCGGCATCATCCACATCCGGCCCGACAGGTCTTACTTTCGCCTGACGCGGAATCGGGTGCAGGTCAAGAGAAGCCATGAGGGCTACATCTACCTGCGCCATCTCACGGTCTGTCAGATGGCCTTTGAAGTCACCAAGACGGCTGACATCAACGGAAGAGATCTGCTCGCAAAGTGCGGTCGAGCGCTTGCCGGCACTTTCAATCCGCACATGTGTCGGCATGGGCTTTTTGTACTGGCAGGTCAGGTACACGACTTCTACAACAGGACTGTGCTCATTACACAGCGGATTAGAGACGATGATGGCCGGCCGACCAGATCGCTGCTCGGATCCGACCGTTTCGCTCGGATTGACATAGAAAATATCGCCACGATTGATACTCATAAACGTATCGTCCTTTCTTTGATCATAAATCAACATCTTGCTCGATGGAGTAGAAGTCTTCATCACAGCGGAAGCACTGACAAGTGTATTCTGGAATGTCACTCAAGAAGAGTGGATCTCCGCAGCGAAAGCAGGTACCGACACTCTTTCGGAAGACCATATCTTCCATCTCGTCTTCGGTTACACCATGCTCACGCAGGTACACCTTTGCCGCTTCAACACCTGCAAAGTAGATCACTTCATCCGCATCATTCTTCAGGTATTCGAGTCCATTCAGGGATATCCCGTTGATGTACCGGCCAACAATGACAGGATCGGATGAACCATCTGACAACTGCGTTTGCCGATTGAGAATGGGGATCCCCAATTCCCGCGCTCTTCGGATTTCCTCCTTCATGCCACTACTGATGCGGTCGCCATAGATGACCAAGCGATCACACAGGGCAAGCAGGCTTGCGCCAAAAGATAGGGCAAGTGCTCGTTCTTCCGGATTGGAATCGTCAAGCAGATAAGGTAAATAAGCGTGCGGGGCAACTGCGCGGCAGCCGAACTCCCGCTCACACATTGCCATATACGTGCGTGCTCTTTGGGCATTCACCATGATCTCAGCCCGCGTAGGGGCAGAGAGGGGCGAGCACACATAGGTAAGTGCCATTCTAAATAGCCTCCTTCATTCATAATGCGAAGGCCCGAAGACGAGGTGCTATTGCAACTCTCGTCTCCGGGTCTTCTTCAAAAATCAGATATGGCAATCGACGATGGCAAGGAAGTCATCATCTTTCGCCTCATTCATGAGTTTCTGGATCTCATCGTTCCAAACTCGCTCGTCCTTATCGTTGCTGGAGATCCCGAACCAGCCCATGTCACCGGAACCAGCCCACTCTCCATTGCGATCAATGAATGCGTAAGTGTGGCACATGTATCGATCCAAATCGGTAGCGCCTTTCCGAGCCTTATACTCATCCAGAGTTTCACCTTTCAGATACAGCATTTCGCCCCAGGCTGAAATGCCCTCATCAAGGATCCTGCACAGAGGGCCGAAATCGGTAATGTCTTTGGTCTCAAATGCTCTTACACACTTCTGATACCGTTTCTCGACCGTATCGACAGCGATCTTACGCATGACATCCCAACAGATATCCTTCTTGCGCGCAGCATCGGCATACTGATACCCCTCAGGAGGAGTGGCAGATTCGCCATCATCGTCTTTCGCAGAAGGAATGCAGTCCTGCAGCCCTGCCGGAACTAAGAATCGATTTGGGAATCTACCGCCGATCTGCCACCAGTCCCATTTCGCGTTTGGGTTGCAAGTGTAGCCCCATCGTCCATCTGAAGCCTTCACAAAGCCGCGATGTTCATCGCAGTAAGCCTCGAATGAGGGATACCACGATTTGACGGGGTAATCTGTCACCAACTCCAGCGCTTTGGACTCCTCCGTCTGGAGTTTGCTCTTTCGGTCCCGGTTTGGGCCGAACGCATAGATCTTGTCTTCCTCAACGAAGAAGAACTTGTTGAAGGCATCATCGTAAATGGAGTGGATGCTGCCATCCGGGAACCGGACGACACGCATGGTGTCATTCTCAAAGTCGGCTTTTGCCTCTTCCGTGCGATCTTCGAATTCGCGGTACTTCTCTTCCTCTGTCTGTTCATCGAAGGGTGCCAGAACAGGAATCAGGTGGTCTTCCAGATTATTGGCATGGATGTTGTTGACAACGCCATCGTCAGGAACAATAACACAAACAGAAAAGTGACTCATAATTCAATTCTCCTTATAATCAGATAGTATTTTGCGGATCCGGGCAAAGCGCTTTTCAATCGCTTTGCGACCGACTCCGCACAGTTCAGCAATTTCACGATTGGTGTAGCCCTGGTTGCGGAACTGGATCGCCTCAAACTGCTTATAGGTGAGGTTATCTTCGACCACGCGCCAGAGGCCATCATCAATCGGAGCAATTTCAGGTGCAGGGATCTCACAATAGAACTCGATTGGGATTTCCTGCGGTTTTCCGACTTGATCTCGTGCATAGTTCGATAGTTCTGAACGCAGATGGTACCAAACCACCGTGGAGAAACTGTACTTATGCAGCGATTCCTCTGATAGGTAGCGTACCACCACTTTCAGGTACCGATTGGCCAAGAGGTCGTAGTAGTCATCCCCAAGGCTGTGCTTTGCCATAAAGTCAAGAAGGAGACCATGATGCTCCTCAGCAAAAGCTTGCTGCTCGGGGGTGAGTGGCTTCATATCCTTTCACCACCTAACCTCTTATCTTCGCAAGCCCTTCTGCGCACTTATAGTATTCAAGCGCGGTCAGGATCACCTGTCTCGTTTCTTCCGACCAACCTCGGGTCTGGAATTGTTTACGGACCTCATCCTTATCAACCCGCGTATCGCTCATGTGCTCGATGCTGCTTTCAAAAAGCTCTACGAACTCCTCAGCTCTATTGATTTGCGGGAGAAAAACATGATTATACTCTTGGGCCGTCATGTTCCATTTGCCTCCTATTCATCCGTGTCATCTTCTTCGTCATCGGAGAAACGATTGAAGATTTCATCATATGCACTATTAACAGAGCAAAATTCGCAGCCATCAGATTCACAGTGCCCTTTGTTGATTTCTTGTCTACAGTACTTACTGAAGAGTTCGCGAAACGCTTGCATTTCTTGTTTATTCATCATCAGATACTCCTTTTCTTTCAGGCTGGCTTCTCCAGAACAGCTTGGATCCCGACCAACTCGTCATACTTGCCACGGTCGATTGGCCGGAACTGCTGCTCACGAATGAAGAAGTACAGGCGTACCGCCATCACGAGATACTCCACGAGATCGACGTAGAATGTCGTCAAATTCGTGTAGTCGTAATCCGGAGTAAAGCGATCCATAGCAAGCTGATAATCGACCCAGTAGGGATTACTCTCCTGGTAATAGGAGCAGTTGCCCGCAGCATCCTTCGGCTGCTCTCCAAGCACATCATCCGAAAACCAAGAGGATGTCGAATTGACAACCATCGCAAATACCTGCTCCTCTGTCTGCCGGCACATGAAACCCGGCAAAGCGGATATCATGACTAGGAGTTTTCGGAGCGTTGTTACGCGGCACTCGAGTTCTTTGAAGAGCCAATAGTAGCGGGAATCCGCCTGGTTGAAAGACTTGGAAAGAGCAAGAGATAATCGCTGCTCATAGTGCCTTTGAAGGTGATGGAGTAGATCGACTCCAAAGTAGAAATCCATCCTACTGCACCTCCAGCTTCACGTCTGGGAGCGGGCCGTTTGTAAGCTGCTCCCTCGTGATTCCGAACACGCGAGTAAAGAGATCCATGTACCGCTCTTGAGCCGGTTGGCTTAGCATGTTGTTGGGCGAAATGATCGCCCACATCGCAAGCTCCTCCTCCGGAACGGAGAATGGATCTTCCCGCCAGGTACCATAGTTGTACACTGGCTTTGGCGGTTCGGATGCGCGCTTTACTTCATTCGCGGTCTCTGCTTTCAAGATCAGCTTGAGCTTCTTATCCAAAATGACGTCGAGAAGATCTCGGCGGATACCGCGCTTTTCATACTGAAGCATCAGATCTTTGGCCTTCTGAAAAGCATGCAGTTTGATATCCAGCAGACTGCTTGGCTGCTGTGGATCAACAAACAGTTCACTGATGGCTAAAACAAGTGAAAAGTCCCAATTTGAGATCATGGCTTATGCACCTCCTCTACGGAGCAGGGGAGTGCCGAAGCACTCCCCTGCAAAAAACGGTTATTTCCTCAAATAAACACAATGAACGCAAAGTCAATTACCCCATTCTCATCAGCGTGTGTATAGCAGGTATAGCCGCCATCGCCGAAACCGGACGATGAGACCGCACCATAAGGCAACACGCCGGCTGACATCTTGCTGAGTGTGATGTCGCACACATGGCGATACCAGAGATCACCAATAGCGAAACCCGGTGCAGGCAGTTCCTCAAAAACTGTATCGTTCTGATAGAACGCATCATCAAAGAACCCTGCCTGTCCGGAATCAACGCCGACCTCAAATGACTGCTCGACACATTTGCACGCCACTTTGCGCACTTTGCCTAAGCGGATCACATTGAAATCTGGACCAGTATCCTTATGACGGACGGCAAGGACGGCACAGCGTGTGCCCCATTCGCCTTCATCCGTCTTCAGGACGCCTGCCTCCCAAGTCCCGAGTTTGCAATGGTCAACGGTGCCACAGCACCAGACATCACGCTCGTAACAGGGGTCGCTGACACGCATGACCGGAGAAGTCATCTCAAATTCACCGAGGTTGATAAACTCGCAATTTCTCTTCATGCCTACTGCACCTCCTTACTGCTGCGCCGCCGCGCGCTGCTCACTCAGCAGCTTTCTGGCGTCGCGAATCAGCTTCGGGCCGTAAGTCAACTCCCACGACTCAATGAATCGTGTCGTGCGGTAGACAAGATTGAAGAAGTCCAGATCGTTGATGTTGACATACACAGAGCGCTGCTTTTTGTAGGTACCCGACTTGATATGGGTGCCGCCTGTTGCGGTTTTCTCTTTGACAGCGCGTCCATTTTCTACGATGACGCACCAAGGATAATTTCTGGGCTTTCCATCGTTTCCAACCGACGCACGCTTGACCGAGAGCTTTGTCACTGTACTCAGCCCATGCTCGTCCGGCTCACCGAAGATCTTATCTTCCGTGAAGTCGAAGCGATCCAGATCGTTCTGCATTCTGCTGAGAACGAAGGGGAAAAATCCAGGGGAGAGATTCGCTGTGACACGAACGGTCTTGTCGCCAGTACCGTTGGAGTAATCCTGCAGCACAACACCAATGCAAGAGTAGGCACGGATACCATCCGCCTGCTCCTCGCCCTGGGCATGCATATGAGCATAGTACTCGATCGGTGCCGGCTTGAGCTTGTCCGTAAACTCGCAGAGCTTCTTGTTGGTCATGTAGATCGCGATCTGGTTTTGAATGCGATTATCTTCCATTTTCAGGTATCCTCACTTTCTTCACATGCGTAGAATTCATCCACATAGGTTGCGTCCGGAATGAATTCCTCAGAAGTCACTTTGTCGCCATCCACCGTGATCGTGTAGTAGGACATGCCGCCCTCGACCACAGCGAACATCTTGCCATCGAGGTGATAGCCAAGCTTCGAGAGCCACTCAGCAATGCACCCGATCCAATCCGTGATGTAGTAGGCCTTTTCAGCCTCATTCCACCCAAGATAGGAGTGTCCGTTGTCAGGATCGTTCCGAAGCTCCAGATCACAATAAAGGCTCGGACAGGGGCCGGGCGTCATATTCATGTCACGCTCATCTGTGAGCCCTTCCGCATCGCGTTCGTGCAAACAGATGCGGCGCGTGAGATCCCTCGTATGGATGGGCAGGAAGAATGCACCATCCTCTCCAAAATCTCCATCGCCAAACAGCGTGACTGCTTTGCGCTCTTCCAATGTTGGGAAAAGGGCTTCCAGTATTTTGACATCCCGCTTCATATGCCGGATGCCGAGAAACTGACGAAATCTTCCCGCCAACGGGTCTTTCAGACAAGGGGTAATGCGGATGGCACCTGTAAAATCGGTATAGGTTCCCATAATGCGCTGCTCCTCTTCTCAAAAGTGATAGTCGAGTGTCCCACCAAAATAAAAGGACCCGCTGAGATCAGTCTCGCGAATCCATTCATCCAGTGTTTTCAATTCATCTTGGTAGTAGATGTAGAAACTGAACTTATCCTGGTAGGCTTCATTCAGCTTATACATGGCCATGCCAATGTCGTAAGGGGTCTCAGCACAGAAGGCTTCGATTGAGATGCCTGTCAGCTCTCTCGCTTTATCCAGGAAGGCGTAGTACTGTCTGTGGAAGTACTTCTTCTTGGCATTCGGCTTGAACGTAAAGCTCTCTCCATCCTCAGCGACATCCACGATGTGGGCAACGATTTCCAGGAACCATTTTAGGTCTTCATCCCGGTCCGTTTCCGCATTCGTGTAGTCCGCAATCGAGTGGTAGAACCATTCCGGCACACTGCACTCTCCCATACGGTCATCAGGTAAAATGGGCGCATTGCCCAGTTCAATAATTCTACTATGCATTTGTTCCTCCTCAATCAAATCGGTCGAGATGTGTGGCTACGAATTCATTTGCGTAGTAGCAAATGAGGTTGACCAGCATTCCCACTGCCAAGTACGACTCCTTGTCCTGCTTCAAGGTCTTGAGCACATAGACGCGGGCGCGGCTTTTGAACGGGTCATCCCGCTCTTTGGACCAGTTGCCATACAGGAAGATATCTCCGTAGATACCCTCGCTGCTGCCGTAGGTCACTTCGCCTACCACATCGAACTCGCACCTGTAGAGCTTGTCGTACTTGCATGTGCTGCAGAGCAGGTCATAGTCCAGCTCACAGATCTTGCTGTACTCTTCATATCGAGGATCCGTCTTTGCCCGCGTGACCGCCTGCTCAAACATGTCCTTGACAGAAAAGTAGCGCTTCTCATCAGCCATCGTCATCACCCCCTTCCTCAGGATCTTCTTCCCGTTCGGAAGGCTGCACCTTAGGCCGCCCGGAGGCATCCTTGAAGATACAGTGTGGATTATCACAACGATTGCCGAGGTAGCACGGGAGCATGTCTGCTTCCTGATAGAATGGATGGCAGTAATAGCCGATCTGAGCTTCTACCGCGTTGATAGCGCCCTCTACAACATTGGCAATCATCTCATCGTCCCGTTGAGGAATGGATAACTCGAACTTCCTCGGCGGCGCCGATTTGGCTGTCAGGGCTACGATGAGTTCGTAGGCGGCATTATTGATCACGTCTTTCTTGGTCTTGCAATACCAGTCGAAATCCACGGGTTTCTTCACATTTCTTCCTCCTTTAGTGTGGGAGGCTACGCACGATCAGGTTCGTCAGCATCACCGGCAGTTCTTGGAGATTGGTGATGTCCAAATAGCCATCACCATAGATCCGCTCAATTCGCGGGCGGTCTTCACCAATGGCTGCCGCGTAGATTTTGACACCTTTTCGCGCATACTCCAGTTTGATCCCACGCAGATCAGCTTCTGCTGCAGATCCGGAGTAACCGTCATCATTTGGCTGCCCATCGCAGATGATCATGAGGATCTTCACCTCAGATGTCTGCTTAGAGAGTTTTTCCGCCACAAAGCGCAACGCAGCGCCGTCGCGGTTACAGTCTCTGGCACTCATGTCCATTAGCCGATAGCGGTTATTCTTATCGTAGGTATCGAAATCCGAGTAGGAAAACAGTTCAACATGTGAGCTCCAGGCGGTATGACCAACGACCAGCAGCGGGATACCAAGCGACTCGCAGAAGTCCTGGATCACAATGGCAGTTGCTCTGGCTCTGGTAATGCGGTCATTTGAACACATGGAGCCACTCTCGTCGATGAGCAGGCCAACGGAAAGGTTGATCGGCTCCGTCGGGAGTCGGGAATTATAGAAGATGCGGCCATCGTTCCGATAGAGCGCATGCTGATTAAGTCGTTTCCCAATCAGGAGTCCTGTCTGCTTCCCGCCCTGCCGCCGATCGCGGAGAGCGGAACTGACACTACGCTGCAATCGTTTGGAGAGCATTAAAAGCTCCGGAGCTACACGGTTATAGCTGTCGATGAGGTTCTGATCCACATGCGCCATACGACTGACGGTCACATGGATGTTGCGATGCGCGTTACCATATCGGATGGCATTCGCCTCTCGCTGCAGTTCCTCAGATAGTTCTTCTTCCAATTCCTCTGTCACCTTTTCCTCCGCCATGGAGGATAAGAGACGCTCAATGTCATCAGCTGCATGCTCATAATCGTTGCCTTCATACTCATTGTTCTGGTCAACGCCACCATTTCCACTACTTGTGATGCCATTCGTCAGATGGGCGGCAATACGGCTTGTCTCCTCAGCAATCACACGCTCAACCTGTGCCCGAACCGCATTCATCTGGCCGGGATTGGGGGTAAAGGTGCCGTTACTGGGAACCGGCTTGGTTTTGATGGTGAAGTTTGCTGCCGCTTTCGGAAGTTGGCTGGAGAGGTCTTCCTCAACCGCCTGTTGTCCCTGCTGGCTGCCATCATTGTCATCATCGCCGCTTCCGGGCTGGCCAGAACCACTCCCGGAACCGCCTTTGCCGGTTTGCTGGGAGGATTGCTTCGCCTGCTGCTGGGCTTGCTTCTGTTTATCGCGCAGAGCGTCGAAGCAGCGCTGCATCATGGGCCAAAGATCCACAAGGATCCTATTGGCAGCCTCACAGCGGGATCTGGCATCGTCATCATAGACAGACTCATCAATCCAGGGGATATACTCATACAGCTTGTCGATGAACTCACCGGTGTAACCGGATAGGTTGTTGACCTCATGCGCCCTGACATACTGGATCAGGAGATTGACTACGATCGAATGGTCATAGTACTTGCGATTGATCATCTCCGTGATCTCCGGCATGGTATCCGCATAGCGTAGGTTATTGAGCGCGATCCCTTTGGCGGGGGAGCCAGGAAACTCATATGAGTACCTGGCATCCACATATCCGTCTTCTAAGATGTTGCTCAGCGCATGTGCTGTGCTCATGATGACCTGCATGGGGACTGTGTCTGTATCGTCTGTAAGCGCCTCAAGGATGTCTTTCGCATAGAGCTTTTGCATACTGTCCAGACCATCCGGCATCTTCGGATAGAATTTGCCTTTAGCGAGTCCGGCGAAGTAGCTATGCCAAACGCGCTCGTCGGTGAACAGGTTGTGACCGCACTCATGCGCATTCAGGCCTTCAAGACTCATGGAACGAAGGAGCCTCGAAGGGAAGCTCCAGGTAATGTGGTTACAGGCATTGATGTAGATCCCGTGGTAATCCGTGAAAGCAACGGTCTCATCATCATGATCTGCAACAACTCGCACACGCAGCGGACGCTTATAGCGTTTTGTCGCCGCTTCCGCAAGATCCGTCAAATACCCGTTATAGGCTCTGGAGGAGAAGAACTCCTCGTCAGTGATCTTGCTCTTGGCGTCGAGGATCCTCTTTCGGATTTGGCGGTGGGATGTTCTCATATGCACAGCCTCCCATCATGCCGGGATACTATCGCAGCTGATAGGGATCTCGCCGAGCATCGCGGAGAGTGCATCGCACATTCCCTCAAAGGACTGCTGCGGGTAGAACCAAAAGAGATGCTGCTGCACACCAGCCATGCTGATAATAAGCGGCATCTTGCTGGAAGCAGGATAGTTCTCCATAGGCTCCACCTGGACATTCGATGCGTCAGGCCCGAGTGCCATGTCAATGACCCACTTCACGAGCTGCGCCGCCTCCTCAGAGGTCATTGCTCGGTCAGTAGGCAGGTCGTAGCATGCCAGCGCGACAGCGACAGCAAAACGGATAAAGTACTCTCGATCAATTCTCATCAAATCACACCTCTTTTATCAAATCGTTTTGGAATACTGGGGTTCAAGGCAAGCGGAGATCAGCTCAGCACGATTATCCGGATCCGCTGAAGCGGAAGAGATGATCGTAGATAAGGCTGACTCATAAGGATCATTCGTCACCATCGTGGAGAGCACCCAACTCTTGAATTCACGCATACCGCAGCTGCCGTCCGTGATCATCGTTTGACGGCAACGCTCTGCAATATCGCGCACGACAATGGCCATCTTTGTCGCTTCCTGCTCATCGGTAAATCCGGTGACATTCATCACGCGCTTGACCATCGTGTTCAAATCAGGCGCTTCCATGTCGTAGATCAGATCCATTCGGGAGATCACGCTCTGGTTCATGTCGCGGCAGCCGGAGTAGTCGGAGTTTGTCGTAACGACAATGACTGTATCCGGATGGCGTCGCACACGCTCACCAGTCGGCAGAGTAATTACCTGGCAGTTGTCCAGCAAGGAATTCAAGCCGACTAAGACACCTGGATTCGCGATACAGGAAGGTTCCTGCAGCTCACAGACATACCCATGCCTAATCGCCTCGACGAGAGGCGTATCCACATAACGGATGCGCTGGCCAGCAGGATCCTCTTTCTCCATGAGATTGCCAACGGCAATCTCAATGAGTTTCTGCAGCACATCATCTTCCGTCTTGGACTCATCGTATTCGCCGGTCAGCATCATATAGACACTGGGCGGATGCATGGTGATGTCGGAGATCTTCGGGAGATCCTCGATAGGAGTACTGCCATGAAAGCCGTTGGTATCAGGAATAAACTGTCCAACCAAGTCGGTAATCTCCGTATTGGCACTACAGGTCATCAGGGTATAAGGCAGATTTAAGCCAGCAGCGATAGCCTGTGCGCCCATAGTCTTGCCGGTACCCGCCTCACCGCGAAACAGGAAGTTTCGCATTGGCTGGTTGGATGCCGTCGTCGCTTTGGCATGCTCGCACACGCGAACGACCTCTTTGGGAATGATGTACCAGTCGGGCAGCGTGGGTACCATTGCCTTCTCCCGATCTGTGAGGATCCGATTAGAGAGGGCGTACTTTCCGACAAAGTCTTCCTTCTGAAACGAGGCAGCTTTTGCCGTAGCGTTACCTGACAGCTGCATGATGGTGAAGTTGCCATAAGAGGCACCAGTCGGCGCATAGTTCCCGCTATCCATTGCCATCTGTGTGATGACTGAGATATTGCCAGTAGTGGGAATGGAGATCTTGACGCCATCCGTACCCAACTGCTTGCTGTTCTCAATTCGACGATAGACATTGTCGCAGAGGACAAGCGCACATTCGAACGCAGCGTCCATATCAGCCCAACCGTTCTCGTAATGTGAGGTGAACTCCTGAAATTTCTGGCGGAACTCATCATCTTCATTGAGAACGGGCATCAGGCAGAATAGCAGGGCAGACCCAGAACCATTACCAGCGCCCAAAGAATAGGGCTTCAGAACCTGCGAGCCGTCCTCAATCTGTACCGCGCTGAACTTGCCGGTAACTGGATTGAATACGACACAATCGGTCTTGTTGGCAGATCGGTACTCGCTGATCCGGTAGGTATTGCCTTGATGACCGATGGCACCGAGGTCATCCACACTCTGCCCGTTCTCCGTTGCGCTCACCAGCTTTGCATAGGCCAGCAGGGCGCGAAGAGTAGGTGCGTGGAGTGTAGCCTTCTGAGCGGTACTGGAAGTGTTGTACTGCGAAAAGCCCATCGGTTTTGCTCCGGAGTATTTTGGGTCATCAAAAGGCGGTGGGAGCTGGAGTCGGAAAGTCCAAGATTCGAAAAGCTTCGTCTTTGCCATAATTACACCTCATCATGATCAATTAAGGCCAGGACACAGCAAGTTCCTGGCCACGCACTTCTGCAGAGATATCGTCTTCGCGAGCGAGTACACAAAGATCGTCCCAAGCGGGGCGAGGGGGAAAGTCAGGGATGGTATCTACCGTCTGTTCCTTTCCCTCGACGGTAACGAGGACATCACCATTTTCATGAATGACAAGCCGCTTATGGCCTTGCACATTCAGCTCATCGATCAATACGCTGAGTAGAGCAATACCTGTTTCCGTGTACCATTGCTTCACATCGTTACGAGAGAGAATGTCCTTTTCCTCCAAATCTTCATCACTCTTCGGCTGCACCTCTGCTTCAGCTAGAGGCACGAGCTGAATGAGCGCGATTTCCAGCTTCCCAGACGCGCTCAGTGTCACCTCCCCAAAATTGAAGGGGTCACAGTGATAGAGCTTGATACGTTTCGTACAGCCTCTGTTGATATCTTCCGATGAAGGACGCGTATCCCAAAGCCATGATACTGTGGGATAGCTCTGCTTCAGCTGCTCCATGATTCGATAATTGACCTGTCTGAGCAAGCTCAGTCGGGTATCATCATCTGCTTCTTGCGGAGTCTCCGTTAGCGGTTTGGTCTCCTGCTTCGCAGGAAAGGCCTTTTGCTCTGCGGGCATCTTTTTGCAGTGTTTTCTATGCGAGCGGAATAGCTTCGAGATCACGAAACACACCCAGACAAAAAGCGCAGCGCAAGCGATCCATTGGAATATGGGGCGCTTGAAGATCGCGCAGAGAAACAGACAGGGTACAACAAGAACCCTCAGCAGGGTCCATGCGTCAATTCGGCTTTTGTCAGCCACAAATAGTCAGTCCTTTCGTATGTAGATTTTGGAATGGACAAAACAAAATGGGCTGCAAGCATTCACAACACTTACAGCCCATATATGTATGTCCAGATCAGAGGGGGAGGTCGTCATCGTCATCGCCACTTGGAATCGTCTGCTCCGGGCGTACCTTACCGGTGCTCTTCTGTGCGGTTTTTGTCGTACCCTGCGAAGAGTCCGCCTCATCGCCTTTCGGCTTTGAACCAGTAAAGTGCCACTCGAGGACACTGACATCCGCAGAGATCTGACGGATGCCCTCATCCGTCTCGTAGGGACGCAGATTCAGATTACCGATGATCTCGATCAGACGGCCCTTCTTGATGCCGGCCTTCTGCATCCGATTGGCGATGTACTCGCTTGCGGTGCAGTTGAAGAAAGAGGCGTTGTCCTGATTTCCATATTTTGTGTTGACCACAAATCGGAATGTGCAGTAGTCTCCATTCTTTCCGCTCTTGATCTCCGGATCGGTGACCAGACGGCCCTCCATAATGATGGTTGCGTGCATAATCCTTTTCCTTTCTGCCTTACGGCTTAAAATATTCCAAACACCTTACGGTGCATGGTTCAAAAGTTGCCAGCTGTTGCTTGGCATAGAAAAAGACAGACGCAGGTTGAATCTTTCAATCCGCAAGTCTGTCTAATATGCCTGCGTAAATGACACAGGCTCACATCTTAAAAAGCTCCCTGAGGAGAAGACATCTAATAAAGAACACTGTAAGCATAGCATTCCTATGATGCGCATTCCAGAGTACCTAAATCTGCTTGCTTGTAGAAAAAGAGAGTTCTTCAAAGCCAAATACAGTCGAGGACGGCTGAAGGGCCTCCGGGAGATTCGGGAGATCATTGGTCTGTTTTTTGAGGTAAAATCGATATAAGCTTCCAGCTTTGAGTTTATATCGTCCATCCAGAACCCGCTGTACGTGGCTTCCATTCTCCAGCTCCAGAACGATGGCGTGGCGCTTTCTATGAATATTGACCTGCTCTTGGACAAGCAGTCCCTCGAGACACTCGTACTGCTGCCTGCTCACCTGTCGGTAGAAAGAACACGCCTTCACACCGCCCGTAATCGCTACACCGGCGGACAGAATAAGCAACTTATGGTCATGTGAGATCATGGCAAAGATGACTCCCAAAACCGTGATCGACAGAATCGAGAATATCAGCTTGGCAAAACGAATAGCGATAGGGTTTGGCATTTTCATGGAATACTCCTTTCTCTACCGATATGGCAGGACAAAATGAGGGCCGGAAAGATTCTCTCCTTTCCGGCCCGTGATACTATGCGTGTTCCAGAATGACCTGGCGTGTCAAATACAAGTTCGTGGTTGCTTCCAGCACATCCTGCCTATGATTTGAAAGGCTGCATGCGTTGTTTAGCCGCGCCTGGTTGTCAGATTCTTCCGTATAAATGGCGGAAATCACTTTGTCGGCCGAGCTGACATCTCGAACATCGTTTTCAAAGCATCGTACCAGCTCAGGAACGCTCAGCGGCGTCTGGGTAACCAACTTCATGATTCGCTGTTCCGCTTCTGTACCCTTATCTGGCTGCAGGAGGTAGACGGCCTCAAAGAAGTTGACTTTACCTTGCTTGAGCAGCTTTGCGATATTAAGCAAGCGCCGTGTACCCTGAACACCCCGCAGCGGTATGACATAGGTATCATAAAGCATGTTGTAGAGCGCATCCGCACCGGTGTATCCAACACCTTTGATGATGAGCTTTCGCTTTACGAGCATCTCGAGTGCCTTCTCAAATCCGGAGGGATCCAATTTCACTTCCTCCATCTTTTCAAAATATTTCTTGCGGAGCTCGTCATGCGTCAGGACATCCCACAGCAACATACTCCAGATACTGAACTCCGGAATAGAAACTGGCTGGAGCTTCCCAAGCCGCATAATATAAGGCATATCTTTGCCGTCTTCATTGCGAATCTGATAACTGCCAGCGGCAGCATAGAATGTCATCATAATGCTCTCCTCCTCAGCCATTCTGTTCTTTCTTACGAAGATACGAGACGAAGAACAACAACTCAATACAGGATTTCCAATAATGCTGGCTCGTTACGGAGCTTGCTGCGAGCACGCGAGATCCATGCGTTGACGTTATTTACGCTCGTATCATAGTGTTTTGCGATCTCCGTGGCCTCATAGCCCTTCAGCTTCATCTCGATGGCTTCCACACCTTTTCGAGCGACGCCATTGTATTTCTCCTTACAGGCAGCAAGCGCAGACATAGCGGTGGCATCCGTTACGGTCTCATCAAAATCAACAGAAGTGCAAGTCAGCATATCGAGAAGAGAGGCATTTTCATCTTCGCTGATCTCTACACTTCTTTCCAGTCGGTAGTTCATTGCGCGGCAGTGATCTACGATGGCATTGTAAATGTACCGGCAGGCGAAAGGTGCAAAAGCTCCCATATCCGGCTGATACTTCAGCGCCGCTCTGCAGATAGCTTCGCAACCAATGGCGTAAAAGTCATCATAGGTCAGGAGTGGACGGTTCGGAATGGAAATACGCGTGCGGATGACCCAGTTGACCAGGTCCAAATTCTCCAGCACCAGGGCGTCTTGATAATCAGTCATGTCGAGCACCTCCTTTATGCGACACAGTTGTTTCTGGCAAGTACTTCATTGCAGAGGCGGATCAGCTCACGGCATCGATACTCACTGCACATGCCGATGTGAGCGTCACGCAGGCTAAGTCCGAATGAATCCGCGAACCAGCGATAAGCTTCTTCACGAGTCATGATCCCGTTCTTCCAGATAAGGTCGAACTTTCGATGAGCCTGAATACGGAGATTCCGGAGATTCCCATTCGCCGGCACACCCATTGGTTTGTCAGAATTCGGGTGTGCCGCAACATAGGTGTTACATGCGGGATAGTTGTGACATACATAGAGCTTTCGGTCAGATTTCGCATCATGATAGATTTCGGATGCAGGTCTCAGGATCATGGCCGCCCCGCAATGCGGACAGCGGAAGGATCTACTGCGCTGGGCTCGGGTCTTTCTTTTTTTCAAAATGGTCATCTCCTTTTTTTGCGTTCTACTAGAGTTCACTCAAAAAACAGGGGGGTACCCCCCGTCGCTTTGAAAGGAAATTTGTAAACTTTTTGTGAACGGACGAAAAAGAGCTATTGCACGCAAAATGCAATAGCTCTAAAACGGGATATTGAGTTCTGTAGGATAAGTCAAACTTGAAGCGGAGGCTTAACCGTGTTAGGCAAAGGTTGTCCTTTCTATTGGACAGGTTTTATGCTATGATATAATTGCTTGACAGAAATTGGTTCGACCAGGTTGAAAGGATGATGAACATATGCCTCGCTCCTCATTTCAGAAGCTGAAGATTATCTACATCATGGAGTACCTGCTGAAGAACTCAGATGAAGACCATGCCGTAACCACCAGCCAGATCATTGCCTACCTGAAGTCTCATGATATTACTGCGGAGAGAAAGACGATCTATAGTGATATCGATGCTCTACGAGATTTTGGATTGGACATCATCCAGGTATCTGAGGGGAACAATCACGGCTACTACGTGGCAAGCCGTGACTTTGAACTACCGGAGCTCAAGCTCCTCGTGGATAGCGTCCAATCCTCGAAATTTATTACCCATAAGAAAACGCTGTCCCTGATCAAAAAGATTGAAAAGCTGGCCAGCATTCATAGCGCACAACTGCTCAACCGGCAGGTATTCGTGAAGAACAGGATCAAGACGATGAATGAGTCCATCTACTATAATGTCGATGAGATTCATAACGGCATCTCAAGTAATCGGAAGATCCGGTTCCTGTATTTCGAGTATAATGTCGCCAAGGAGCGCGTGTACCGACATGGTGGAGCTTATTATGTTGTCAGCCCATTTGCAATGACATGGGACGATGAGAACTACTACATGGTGGCCTTTGATTCTGCTGCAGGGATCATCAAACACTACCGCGTCGATAAGATGGAAAAGATCACCGTTCTGGATGAAGAACGAGATGGTCAGGACGCTTACGAGGCGCTCGATATGGCCGTCTATGCGCGTAAGACATTCGGCATGTTCACCGGCGAGGAGGTCAAGGTTCATCTCCGTTTCGAAAATCATCTCGTGGGCGCCGTACTCGACCGTCTCGGGCGGGATGTGATCTTAGTCCCGGATGGAGAAGATCACTTTACAGTATGGACAGATGTGATCGTCAGCCCACAGTTCTTTGCGTGGCTCTGCGGGTTTCAGACGGCGGCGAAGGTCATTGGGCCTGATGATGTAGTCAAGCAGATGGCGGAGCACGTCAAGTCGATCGCCGAGCAATACGAATAACGCCTGAATTATGGAAGCGGAGGAGCTATATATGTCCTACCCAAAACCACTATCTGAGAAATCGCTAGAGCGCCTATATACACAGGCGGGTTTATCAACGGAAACATGTGCTTTCCTCCATTCTCTATTCGCCGCCTGTGCAAATCTATATGGCACCATCGCCCTTCGCGATGTATGGTCGGTTTATCAGGAGCTAAAAAGCGATGTGCCGCGGATTCATCGACGCGATCTTATCGCCTTTTCCTCTATTGTCCGTCGAGAGGTGCAACCCTACTGGGTTTATGAGATTGAAGAACTGTACACGGAAGAACCGCACAATGATCTGGATCGGCACATCGTATCAAAAGAAGTGATTGGTGCTGGCTATGGTAAGATGTTTTCCTTCTATGCACTGATGGACGAGCGCGATGATCGCCCCTATTGTGTCCCCGATGATTTTCTCTCATATGCGGAACCAACAGCATCTGTAGAGGAGAAATCACTCGCAGATTTTATTGGGAACCTGAAGTCCACGGCGATGGAGTGCGCCCCAAAACAACGTAAAACCTATCCGAATGAGAATCGCGGGAAGAAATTAAACGAGTTTTCTTTTCTCAATTTGAACGAGCGGTTCAATTTGGATTACTACAAGAAAGTCCCCGCCACTTATTCTGCCCTGTTGGCAGAGTACAGCGGTACAGAGGCGGAAAAGATTATGCGGTTTCATCGGCGAGCCGAGAATGTTGGTCATCTGCGCACAACGGATATGATCCAGAATGTGCTGATTGAATTGTGCGAGGTAGGTGTCCGCCTGACGGAAAAGCAGCAAGATACTCTTATGCAGCTCATCGTGCAGTATCACAATGGAAGTCGCTTGTGGTGTACCTGCGGTTGGAAACCGGATGAGCTGGCAGCTAAGTTTAGCGGTATCGGAGCATTCCCTGGTCAGGAGGCATCATCTCCAGAGGGAATGATGGATGAGAAAGATATCATTCGCAAGATGAAAGAGTTGGGACTGAAGGTCTTGGAGTGAGCAACATGTCAACCATTGAGCAAACACTTTTACGCCTACAAAAGTCTGCTTTCCGCACAAAGTTCCATTTGAGTGAAAAGGACAGGCAGTACATAATGGGCAAGGGCATGGAAACCATTCAGCATCATGCGGCCGACTTCATCCGCATGCGGCTTGCGCCGGCGATCATCCCAAATGACGGCAAACAGACACCGATGCGCGGGCATCCAGTGTTTATTGCCCAGCATGCCTGCGCCTGCTGCTGTCGCAGCTGCTTAAACAAGTGGTATCATGTCCCGATAGGGCGTGAGCTGACGGAGGATGAGCAGAAACGCATCGTGAGGTTGCTGATGGCATGGATCGAGCGACAGCTTGCAACGGATGCGAAATAGCGAGAAATTGAGGTGACAACTATGTCTACGATTGGAAATATTCTTTGGTTCCTATTTGGAGGATTGATCGGCGGGCTTGCCTGGGTACTGGCCGGCTGTCTTTGGTGCATCACCATCATCGGCATACCCGTTGGCCTGCAATGCTTCAAATTCGCAAGTCTCGCCTTTTTCCCGTTTGGGAAAGAAGTTGTGTATGGCGGTGGAGGCTTTTCCTTCCTCGTCAACCTAATTTGGATCATTTTCTTTGGCCTTGAGATGGCAATCGGATACTGCATTCTGGGCTGTCTCTGGTGCATCACGATCCTTGGCATTCCAATCGGAAAGCAATGCTTCAAAATGGCCAAGCTGTCTTTAATGCCCTTCGGGGCATCGGTCGTGTAAAGCAATATTGTATGCGACCGCTCCCACATGGCCTTTTTCCAATCCGCGAAAAAAGCAACGACTCTAATGAGAACACTCTCAATCGATTGAGGAGGATAAGACATGGGAGAGATCATCAATACGAATACCGCTATAGAGACTCAGCCTGGCGGTGATACGGGGGCATTATTGGATATTACCCAAAGCCTCTTGGCGGATGCAAGGACTGCTCTGAACAGCAGCGGTGTGTTAAGCGTTCCTATTGCGGAACTCTCTACGCTTGGTGCTGGAGTCTCTTCGCTCATCCCTGCGTTGAATACTGTTACGCAGACGACGAGCATCGCAGCGGATGGACTCTATACGATAGCCAACGCTGGTGTCGGTGATGTACTGAAAGCGGCAAAGAACGGAAACTTCTGGGCCTCACTCAAAACTGCGGATGGAGCGTCTAAAATGGTTCAGCTGCAGGAAGCAGGAGCAATTACCGCTACCACACAGACAGCGGCAGCATTCAATCCCGCCACTATGATGATGGCGGTCGCACTATTCTCAATCGAACAGGAACTTGGGGAAATTGAGGATATGCAGAGGCAGATCATCTCGTTCCTTGAAATCGAAAAGGAATCTGAGATAGAAGCGGATGTTGAAAGTCTCATGAGCATCATCAAAAAGTATAAGGACAACTGGGACAATGAACGTTTTGTCAGCGGCAATCATAATCAAGTCCTTACCTACCAGAATCGCGCACGCAAAAACATGCTTGGTTATCAGAAGAAGATCGTTGAGTCGATCGGGAAAAAACAGCATATCGTCACACAGGCTAGTGTGAAACAGTCATTTGCCTCATTGGAAAAGGAATTCAAATACTACCGCTTGTCCCTTTATACATTCTCACTGTCATCTCTCATGGAGGTCATGCTCAGCGGCAATTTCAAAGAATCCTATATTTCCGGGATTCGGGATGAACTGCAGCAGATGTCGGACGCTTACCGCGATTTGTTTGAGGAGAGCTCACACTATTTAGAGAAGCTGAGTAACTCAGCAGTAGATGCTAATGTCATGAAAGGTATCGGCACGGCAGGAAATGCAGTCGGGAAATTCATTGGAAGTATCCCTCTTGTAAAAGAGGGGCCAGTTGATGAATTCCTTCAGGATGGCGGGATACACTTGAAGAAGAGTGCTCTCGATATGGAAAAGGATGCCGTACACTGGTTCGCTTCCATAGGCAATCCTGGCACATGGATGTTCATGGAAAAGATGGATGAGATGATCCAGATCTATAACCGTACCGAGCAAATCTGCTTCGATGATAAAAAGATATATCTATTGCCAAAGAAGCTCGCCGTTTGATCACTCAAAAGGCAGCTATCACAGGAGGTCCATTCATGCCGCTCCAGATCGTAAGAAATGACATCACAAAAATGAAGGTTGACGCGATCGTCAATGCCGCAAACAGTTCCCTCTTGGGTGGTAGCGGCGTAGATGGCTGCATTCATCGTGCCGCCGGCCCGGAACTCCTGGCCGAATGTGAAATGCTCAATGGGTGCAAAACTGGTAGTGCTAAGATAACAAAGGGATATAAGCTGCCATGCAAATATGTGATCCATGCGGTTGGCCCTCGCTGGTACGGTGGGCAGTATGGGGAGCATGACAAGCTTGTCTCGTGCTACCAGACGTCACTCGCGCTCGCAAAGAAGCATGGTTGCGAGTCGGTCGCATTCCCTCTGATCTCCTCGGGAGTCTTCGGCTATCCAAAGGATGAGGCGCTCAAAGTAGCTATCGACACGATCAGCAGTTTTCTGCTTGAAAATGATATGATGGTTTACATCATCATCTTCGATCGCAAGGCGTATCAGATCAGCAGCAAGTTGTTTGCGGACATCAACGCCTACATAGATGACCGATATGTAGAAGAGCATCGAGACAGCTATGCTGAGCGGATCAGCCGGCTGCGTAGCCTTGCAGTGGAAGGGAGCTGCCCTATCCCCGCTGCCCCTATGGTAACAAAGGCAGCTTCCCTGGACGATGCGCTGAAGCAGATCGACGAGAGCTTTTCCGAGATGCTGCTTCGTAAGATTGATGAATGTGGTATGACGGATGCAGAGTGCTATAAGAAGGCCAACATCGATCGAAAGCTGTTCTCAAAGATTCGGTCGGATAAGCTCTATAGGCCATCAAAGCCGACTGTGATCGCCTTTGCGCTTGCACTCGAATTGCCGCTTGATGAATTAAAGGATATGCTCTCGAAAGCTGGATTTGCCCTGTCGCATTCCAGCAAATTTGACATCATCGTGGAGTATTTTGTCGAGCGAGGAAACTACAATGTATTTGAGATCAATGAGGCGCTGTTTGCATTCGACCAAAGCCTGATTGGCGCATAATAGTTATCAGGTGCTGTGACTTTTCGTCGGTGGAACCCTGATTGATATGCTATCTTTTCCTGAGGTGTGCTGCGATGGAACAAAAAGAGCTTGAGTATCTGCGTCAGGTAGAAGATCAAGCTTCACGGACAGGCTGGGTGTCTCCGTTGACTCGTGAGGACAAAGAGTATTTTTCCTATTTGCGTCAGGTCAGTAAACGGTATAACATCGACATGTCCAAGGCAAATCGACTGGAATACAATTTTGTGATTCGTGTTGCAGAGAGCGAGTTTTACGCACATCACACATCCTGAGAAATCCAGAGGCGCAAGCATCTTTGCTTGCGCCTTTCATTGAATTGTCGCTTAACAAGCGACCAAATGAAGCGAATATCAAAGTAAGATATGGCTGTAAGGTGAAACACCAAACAGCCACAATTTATTGGAGGTATTTGCAATGAATAAGAATCTGACTGAGATCGTCTTTATCCTTGACCGCAGCGGTTCCATGAGTGGGCTCGAGTCCGACACAATCGGCGGCTTCAACGCCATGATTGAAAAGCAGAAGAAAGCTCCCGGCGAAGCGCTGGTCTCCACTATCCTCTTTGACAATGTCAGCGAAGTGATCCATGACCGCGTCAATATCCGAGACATCAAGCCCATGACGGATAGCGAGTATTGCGTGCGCGGCTGCACCGCCTTGTTGGATGCGATTGGAGACGCGATCCACCACATCGGCAACGTCCACAAGTATGCGCGGGAGGAAGATGTTCCAGCGCACACCCTGTTTGTTATCACGACGGATGGAATGGAAAATGCAAGCCGTCTCTATGATAGCGCCCGTGTTAAACAGATGATCGAGCATGAGAAGAGCAAGTATGGTTGGGAATTCCTGTTCCTCGGCGCCAACATTGACGCCGTCGAGACGGCAAAGCATTTTGGTATTAGTGAAGACCGCGCGGTCAATTACCACTCCGACAGCGTGGGGACAAGGCTGAACTATGAAGTGGTCAGCTGCGCGATTACAAGCATGAGAAGCGGAGCTCCTATGAGTGCCGATTGGAAAGCGCCAATTGAAGCGGACTATAAGACCCGGGAGGGTGAAAAAGACTAACCGCATCGATTTCGACACGGTTAGTACTACCTCCTAAGCCGCACCATTTACATGGTGCGGCTTTTTCATTTGATGCATACTCGTCAGTTTGCGTATGTATCAAAATATATATTAGTTCTATTGACACTCCCGCTCGTTGTGGATATAATAATGGTGAAGATCAAAATTGGAGGTCTATCATGAGAGATTACAGCAAGTACGAGAAGACACCCGTGTTATTCTCTGGGGCAGAAAAGAAGTTTGAAATCATCATTGACGGGTTTCGTTATATTGTTAAGTTTCAGAAGAATTCCGAAGTGGGCTTGACCTTCAATTATGTTTCTGAGTATTTGGGAAGCCATATTTTTCAACTTATTGGTATTCCCGTACAGGAAACCTTCCTTGGCACTTATGAGGGCAAGAATGTAGTCGTTATGAAGAATTTCTTAGAGCCCGAGGATGATCTTGTTGCCTTCAACGGTGTCGGCGAAAGCTCGCTGGAAAGGGACAAAGAGCTCTATCAGTACACTTATGAAGATATTACCGCAATGCTGCGGGAGAATATGAAGTCAACAAATGTTGAGGAGACAATCGACCGTTTCTGGGATATGTTCATCGTGGATGCTTTGATTGGTAATTTTGACCGGCATGGCGGGAACTGGGGCTTCATTAAGAAAGATAATCAATACCGGATCGCCCCGGTATATGACAATGGCTCAAGCCTCTACCCGAAGCTGAATACGGATGAGAAGCTGGAGGCCGTACTCTCCTCCGAGGATGAAATTGACCAACGGATCTATAAGTTCCCCACCTCCCACATCAAGGTGAAGAATCGCAAGAGTTCCTATTTTGAAGTGATCAGCAGCTTGCAATTCGAAGCTTGCAATGATGCCCTAAAGCGAATTGTTCCTCGCATCGATTTTAATCAAATCAATACTCTTATTGACGAAGTGGAAGGGATCTCGGAGGTGCGTAAGCGTTTCTATAAAGTCATACTGCAGCAACGGTATGAAAAGATCCTTATGTACGCATATCGCCAGTTGTAACATGGAAAGGAGTGGCTCATGAGGCCTGTTACGCATGATTACCAAAGTCTAAACGAATATACGTTTCCCCTGCAGGGAAAGCCCTATTACCGCAGCAGTGGCATAATCTATGCGGTGGATCGCACCGGCAATAAGTATGCTGTAGGGCGAGTTGATCTTGAGCGCTTTGATGATCAGAACTTCCAGTATGTCTTTACTCCTGAATGGAGTGTAATCGATACCCTGCCGTCCTCCATTTTCCAGGGTATTCCCGGACTCGACATGTCCATGCGGCTTGAGCGATACTATCGTGTTAATATGACGCCGTACTTCATTTCTGAGCGTACACCCAGCGAAAGTCGAGAAGATCTCTGGGAACTCCTTGAAGCAGTTGGTCTGGATTACTATGACCGCTTTGAGTGGCTGCTCCGGACGGATATGCGCTGTGGTACCGATAACCTGATCGTTGAGCGGGCAGAAGCTGCTCGGACTATCACATTTGAATCGGTCAACAGCCTGCCACCCGATCTCCAGCCAACCGACCTTGTTACGATCCAAGGATTTCAAAGCATCGCAAAGACAAGCCACCAGCTTAGAAAGATCCTCCTTCAGATTTTGAGAAGCGGCGCTCATATCTGGAATGAAACAGAATCTCGCCAGCTTTCTGAAGAGGAATGCAGTCTGCTACTAAACCTGCTCATGGTTCAGGAATCAATGGAAGCAAAGCAGAATAAGCAGCGTCACCAAGAAGGCGTCGCACTGGCAAAGAACAGCGGAAAATACGCTGGTCGGAAGAAGATTGTGGTCGATCCAAATCTGTTCCGCCAAATCGCCAAGGATTTCCGCAACCATAAAGTAACGGAAGAAGAAGCCATGCATCGCGCCGGTATCAGTTCGAGATCAACCTTCTACAGGCGTCTGAAAGAGATGTAGACTAAGAAACGAGAGGGTTCCCGCACATTACGCTGCAGGAATCCTCTCTCTAGTTAATACAATGTCCACCAGTAGTCAAAAAGGCGCCGATAGTAATTCCCCTTTCTGGGTAGATCCCGACAGTTCCGAAACTTTCGGCTGGTCTCCCGTTTCATCCACCGCTGGCAATTACTGTTCTTGGGATATTTGATGTACTTCCCTGAATGGAGCAGCGTGTCACCATCAAAGCCGTAATCGATATAGCCGGCATGAGGCACATACTTTCTTGTGACAATGCGCATGAGCGCGTCATTCTTGCGGATGCGCAGTTCTCTTCGATACGCAGAGCCCGTTCGTCTGGATGGCTGCCTAGGAGCTGACTCAGTCAGCAGATTCTCGATCTTCTCGTTTAACTCGATTTCGGTCATAGGCTTTTCCGTTTGGCACAGTTCTTGTGATGGGACAAATACCATACCAGCTACCGCGCTGCTTCGCATGTTGCTCCTTTTGCGCTTTCTTGCTCTGCTTTTTGAGTGGTATCATCTGTTTCATTGGTGAGAACACCTCCATTGTCTCGAACAGTTTGGATTTTCTTTTTGAGATCCGCGCAGAATGTAAGGTAGTCAGGATACCCGCACAAGAGCATCTTGTTGGGCAATTCACGGATCGCTGCCAGGAAAGCATCGACATCACGCTTCCGGCACTTGCACATGATGACGCGATAGGGAGCATCCGGGCACACGAACTCAGGGCCAAACCAAACTCTGACCTGATGCTTCACACGCATGAGGCCACTGGTTCGAGTCCAGTAGTCTCCACCAAAAATCACCGGAATCAAGCGATTCCGGTGATTTTCTTTCGTAATTCGCAACTTTTTTGTGCACTTAATTTTCGCCGTTTCTTCAAGACTCACACGTTGACCCACACGGGGAAAGGCGCGGAAAGTACCGGACAGGGCCAGACAGGAAATTTTCTGTCTGGCCCTGTGTTTTTTGCCGTATTTACCGCATTTGCTGGCTGATGACCCCACCGATGGCATCGGCAGCGTCCTGTTTCATCTGGGCCGTGGCGTGGATGTAGGTGTTCAGGGTGAACCCCGCCGAATAGTGGCCCAGCGCGCCAGACAGTGTCTTCACGTCCACCCCGCTTTTCAGGGACAGCGTGGCGAAGGTATGGCGCAGGTCATGGAACCGAATGTGCTCCGCACCGATGGCCTTCAGAATTTTATCGTGCGTCCGGCGGAAGGCGTCTGGATCGTACATGGTTCCGGTTTTTGGCGATGGAAACAGATACGGGTTGCGTGGGTGTTTCTGGTGTTCGGCGGCCAACAGGTCAACTGCCTGTTGCGGAAGGGCTAAAGTGCGGATGGAATTTCTCGTTTTCGGCGGGCTGACCACCAGTTCGCCGTTGATGCGGTTCACCTGCTTCGTGACGGCGAGCGTCCGGTTTTCAACGTCCAAGTCCGTCCATTGGAGGGCCAGCAGTTCACCGCGCCGCAGGCCGGTGGTCAGTTCCAGATAGAAGGCCGCGAGAAGCCCCCGGCGCTCCGCTTCTGCGAGGTACATCCCGATTTTCTCTTGCGGCAGAATTTTCATTTCTTTCTTTTCGAGCTGGGGTAGCTTGCAGCCCTGGGCGGGGTTGGTGAGGATCAGCCGCTCCGCCACCGCCTGCTCCAAGCAGTTGTGCAGCAGCGTGTGGACGCCCCGAACCACTCTGGGACTGAGGCTTTTGTCTCTGAGTTCGGGGAAGTTCTTGCGCTGAACTCGTCCGCTCTTTTGGAGGTTGTTGTAAAACCGCTGGATCTGAATGGTGGTCAGCTTGTCCAGCGGGACGTCCCCAATTCCGGGGATGATGTGGTTCTCGATGTAGTTCGCATAGTACGCTTTTGTGTTTGGCCGGATGCGGGGCTCGGCGTAGACCTCGTACCACGTTTTCACCCACGAACTGACCGTGTAAGTCCCGGCTTTGGATACATCCAGCCGTTGGCTTTCGCTGATTGCGGTCTTGAGTTTCTCCTTGACCTCGGCCTGCGTCTTGCCCAGCACGTTCTTGATGATGCGCTTTCCGCTCTCCGGGTCATAGCCTGCGGTGTAACGGCCTTCCCAGCGGCCATCCTTTCGTTTTCGGATATTGCCCTCGCCGTTTGCTCGTCTTTTTGGCATGGTATCAGCCCCTTTCGCAACCAACAATACCGTAACCAAGGAGACAAAGCTACCAGAAAACCGAACTGTTATCAGAAAGTTATCATTTGCCACCCCGGGGCTGTGCCGCCTTATCTTTGACTATTGCGGCGCAATTTTTGCGCTGCCAGGGACGATCTTCTTTGGTTACAGCGGTGCGATTTTTGAACGGTCAAGAAGCCCTTTCCATTGACTACAGCGGCGCAAAATATACACATTTCCCCCCGAAAAGTGCCGCTATCAGAAATCACTTTTTCGGGTAGTTGAAAACGGAAAATTTCTCAACCACCTGCGGAACGGTCACCTTGAAAAGTCCGCCGTCACGGGGGTCTGATGCCCCTCACGTTTACTCAAGACTGCGAAAACACCTTTCAAGGTGCACCTTAGACTGCGGTTTCAAAACCTCTGAAAGCCCCGCACTGCGGGGCTTTGTGGCTGAGAGGTGCCCAATTAGGGGCACCTCTCTTTATCTTGTGCTAAAATCGAACGGCCTTCACCACCCGAAAAACTCTCCTGTAAAGTTCGGCTTTTCGCCCAAAATCGTTCCCACGAATATCTCCAAAAAGTTACTGCCACAACGCTGTTCCAAACCGTTTCTCATCGCATTTTTCAACTTCTCTCACAAATGGCCCACGTTCGCATTCGCAGGCAAAAGTGGGCACAGAAAGATCGCACACAACGGCCCACACGCCGAAACAGGGGCCTTCCTTCCCTCGGCCACAGCGTGGCTTTGCGCTGCCAGTGAAATCCATTTTATTCCGCCATGCTTTTATATACATACATTTCCCGGTTCTCTGTGGACCACCATCAGCAACAGCTCCATCTCAGACCATCTTTCATCCCGATTTTCAACTTCTCGCACAAATGGCCCACGTTCGCTTTCACAGGCGAAAGTGGGTACACACCCGGCTTTGCTCAAAGGATCGCACACAAGGGCTTACACGCCGAATCACGGGTATTTCAGATGGGGGTGGTATCATTACCCTCGGAGCGTTTCACACGGTTCGGAAACCCTGCGTGGCCAGGGGGTAGAACGGCAAACTTTGCCGCTTTTGGGTCTTGGTCGGGTGTGCTCCCAAAGAACGCAGAAAGCCTTCGGAACAGCGATGCGCTTATGCGTGTCGCTGTCCCGAGGCGTCGCGGCCCCGCTGGGCTGCGTGATCCAGTGAGTGCGCTATTGATTATGTGGTGAGCATTTGTAACCCTGATTTCGCCATGCTTTTATATACATACATTTCCCGGTTCTTTGTGACCCCCCACTATTAGCAACAGCTCTATCTCAGACCATCTTTCATTGCGTTTTTCAACTTTCCTCACAAACGGCTTACGTTTGTTTTCACACCTGAAAGCGGGTACACACCCGGCTTCCGGAGAAAAATCGCACGCAGCGGCACACACGCCGAAACGTGTGTGCCCTTGATGTGGCGATTCTGGAGGTCTCATGCTATACTGATGGTCACCGGAAACCGCTCAAAAATTTTTAAATTTTTTTGAAAATCGTGTAAGAAATGGCGCGGCTCGTGCGTCTATATAGCAGAAACCCAAAAAAGCTACATAAAAAAGGTGGTGGAGCTGATGCTGGCGATCCTTTTAGCCGCATTGGAAAGCGAGGCAGACAAGCAAAAATTCACGGACATTTACGAGCAGTATCACCCGCAGATGGAGCAGACGGCGCTCCGCATTTTGAAGAACCAGCATGACGCCGAGGACGCCGTGCAGAACACGTTTATGCAGATCATCCGGCATTTTGAAAAAATTGATGAAATTCCCTGCGAGAAATTGCCCTTCTGGATCGTCTGTATTGTGAAGAACGAAGCAGTCACGATCCTGCGGAAAAATCAACGGACGGTGCAGTTGGAGAATTGGGACAGCTTTGCCGCTGACGCGGAAAGCGTGACGGACTATCTGGAACTGGTGCAGCTCTTTTCCAGACTGCCGGAGACCTACCGGGCGGTGCTGGAAATGCGGCTGCTGCTGGGGTACACCGGAAAAGAAATCGCCCGACACCTTGCGCTGTCAGAGTCGGCGGTCAACACCCGGATCTTCCGTGGACGCGCGCTGCTTCGGGAAATCGCGGAAAAGGAGGCGTTTTACGCATGACAGATCAGGAATTGGATACCTTGATGCGGCGAGTTCTGTTGGATTCTTTGAAACTTGACGCGGAAAGCACGGCCAGCGGCGAACTGGCCTTTGAACCGACGCCCCGGTATCAGCGGCAGATGGCGGCGATGGTGAAGGACCCGCTGAAATGGGAACGCAGGCGGGCACGGCCCCTGTGGAAGAATGTGGCGCAAAAGGCCGCTGTGATCCTGCTGGTGTTCTCGCTCAGCCTGGGGAGCCTGATGGCAGTCAGCCCCACGGTGCGGGCCGCAGTGGTACGCTGGGTCACGGAATGGTACGAGACTCATGTGGTGTATAGATTTTCGGGAGAACAGCTTTCCGGAGAAATGCCACAGTATGAGATCACGAATTTACCGGAGGGCTATGCTGAGGATGTGAGCAAGCGGATAGAATGGCCAGAATATATTTCATTCACTTATCACAATTCAAACGAAGAAAATGATCAAGGCATTATTTTTGATTACACCTATATGTCACAAGGCGGTGTGGCTGATTTTGTGACAGAGGACAGCGAAACGATCTCGGTGACAGTGAATGGTATGAAAGGACAACTTTTTTTAGCTAAGGACTGGAAGAATACAAGAAGTACCCTAACTTGGATTGATGGGGATAGTAACATTCAATTTACGCTCATGGCGGCTCTCAATGAGACTGATATTTTGCACATAGCTGAAAGCGTTTCTTTGGTAAAAACGGAAAAATAAAGAAATCTGCAAAAACGTGTAAGAAAGCCCCTGCCATCTGCGTCTTGAAAGTAGAGAGCCAGAACCCACCCATAAAAGAATAAGGAGGAATCATTATGAAGAAGTATCGTTCGTTTACGGCGGGTGTAGTCGCGACACTCATGGCGGTTTCGACTGTGGGCACCGCGCTGGCCGCTTCCAGCCGGGTAGAGTACAACAAGGCTGGAATCTCCCTGTTCGGTGAGAATAAAGTCCTCACCGGAGAATCCTACAAGGCCCCCAACGGGCAGGATGTTCCCTCTGTCATTACATACGTTGATGAGACCGGCGGCAAAACCAACTATCTCTCCATCCGCCAGATCTCCGAGCTGCTGGGCATCGAAGTCCGCTGGGACGGACAGAAAAATCGGGTCAACTTGGGTGCAGACCCTGCGGATTATGTGGTGGTAGGCGGGAAAGAGGACGATGGCAGTATCCCCGCCAACGCCACGAAGCCGGTGCTGGGGACTGCCCATGGGCCGTTCACAGAGATCGACCCGGCCAAGGCTGTCGGAAAGTCCCTGACGGGCGTTCTTCAGGACAACACCAAGGTACAGACTACCTGCGGTTATTCGCTGGAAGGCACCTTCTATCCCGAGGACGGACAGTACATCGTGCTGACCGTGACCAACAATGGCTCTGCCGCGCAGACGGTGACTGCCGGACGGGCACTGACGCTGGGCGGTTTTGAAAAATTCACTTCCGTTGACATCGGCGCAGGCGAAACCCTGACCAGAGCCTTCTTGATTGCGGACGATGCGGAGGAACTGGAAAGCACGCTGGCCTTCGGCGTCTACGCCAAGGGCGTTTCCGGACTTAGTGACATCACGGTTTCTCTGAAGCAGTATAAATAAAGAGTAGGGGAACCACCGCACAGAGTGCAGAACTTCTGTGCGGTGGGCCTTTCAGACGTTTCCTGCATTTTAGAAGGAGATACAAAATGAAAGCAATAAAAAAATTGCCACTTTTTGTTTTGGCGCTGCTGTTTCTGGTGAGTTGTCAGGCGAAACCTGCTACGGATGATACGGATAGTGACGTTTCCATCGTTGAGTGGGAACGCTCTGACCTCTACACGGACGCTGACATCCAAGCCGCCATGGATGCCGTGATGACCTATTTTGAAACAGAGTTTAAGGGCTGCACCTTGACTCAGCTCTGCTATCCCGGAGATGCGTCAGCCGACCTGTTCACCGAATGGGCAGAAGAATGTGAAGCGGATGAGGCCATTGTTCTGTATTCGTCTTTTGATACGGATGCATCGGGTGGTGATGGCTCATTAGAGCCAAATACAACGTATGATGACTTTCAGTGGATCTTGGTGAGGGACAACGGCGGAACGTGGGAAGTGAAAACGTATGGTTACGGATAATACGAAGAATGGACCAGATAATTTAGGCAGGGCCATCAAAAACTCATCTGAGTTGAGATAAAGAATCCCCCCGCGCCGTAAGGCGCGGGGGTGCTTTTCCCTTGACATTCTCCTGTAACTTGCTATAATGAGGGTAGGAAAAGGGCGCTGCGACAAGCGGTTAGCCCAGCGAAAGTTAAGTTCTAATCAAAGATCAGAAAACCGTCACTTGGCAGAGTGGCGGTTTTCGCCTTTAATACGAATCGTGACCGTATATCCGAAGATATGTAGTGTGATCGTAATAGGCATATCAACCACCTCCTCTCGGAGATGTGACCAACCGCCTGCCGTTCGTGCAACGCCTGATCGCATTTTACCAAGTTCTGCATATTCTGTCAAGAAACCCGCTTTGCTGCATGAGAGCGCCCTTGCCCGTAGCGAACAGAAAACGAGGATCGCGTTTTGACCCACGCCGTGACCCACGAACAGAAAAACCGGGGCGGAAACAACGGAGAAAAGCGTATCTGTGGGTGAGGAAATCCCGCGGCAAACCCGCTTTATTCTCCCAAAATCCCGCAGAAGACGTCCCTATCGAATCTTGATAAAAAGCAGGTCTGCAAGGTAATCCGCTGTATCGATAATTGCGAAGTAGTTGTGGAAGAATGAGAACTTTTCAATCGTCCAGCAGCAGGATTCATTGTATTCTCGACTCAAGATTGGACCTCCTTATGTGACAGTTTCTTTACAAAATTGCGTTTGCTCTTGCTTTTTGAAGCCTCTTCCAGTATTCTGGAATACTCCCGTTTGGGAAGACTCTTTAGATGGAGGCGATTGCCATGAACACGAAGCAGTTTCCGGTCATTGATCCGATCGCGACCGGAAAGAACATCATCCGTCTTCGCGTCGAGCGTGGGATGAGCGTCCGCGATCTGCAGGCATACTTTGGTTTCGAAGAGCCGCAGGCGATCTACAAATGGCAGCAAGGAAAGAGCCTGCCTTCTGTAGATAATCTGTATGCTCTCGGCGCGTTGTTCGAAGTACCAATGGAGGACATCCTGGTATCTCGGACATCACAACTGAATCTGATTATTTGTGAGCAGCAGGCCGTAGCCTGCTGCTCGCCTCTATTTATGGGAGAACTGCTCCGACTATCATGGATACGGCAGAGAGTCAAGATCGCTTAGACCATTTTTGCCAAGGCCATGCGCTCGCTGGTTCCCTGAGGAGCGTGGATAGCATACCTCGACGTATGAACGGCTCAAAGGCCAGCAGTATCAAGATAGGAATTCTATCTATATCCAACAGAATAGGGAGATGTGAGGTGGCAAGGTTGGGATTCGGCGTTAGCGTATTCACGTTATAGTGAAACAGCGCTGGGCGCTGATGGATGGGAAGACGGTTCGTAGCATCCGTTAACAAGACGGATTATGTCTTCTTTTGGAGCTCAGAATCAACCGAGCGGATTTTTTAATTTGCAGCACTATAGTTCGTCTGCAACTGAACCGGTCGCCACGTTCTCTTCTTCTGCCGCATCCGTGATAGTCGGAGCAAAGTCGCAAGGGCTTGGTCAGCTCAATGCGGACATATGCGCTTCAAAAGCCTCTGCGAAAGTCTCGTTCACATCGAACGGAGCTTCGTACTCCACCGGGGTGTTGACCAGAGCGGCATCCAGAGCGGCAGAGGTCTCATCGGACTTCTTGCTCAGATCAGCGCACATCTTCCGGATCTTATTGCGATCGAAATTGATGGTGGTCACACGCTTGACATCGCAGCGGTAGGAGACCTGATTTCCCTCGTTGTTGAACCGATAGCCAACTCCCCCGTTAGAGATCAAAACCTCGCCATTGCGCAGGCCGGCCATGTGACGGAGCAGAGTGGCGATCTCCTGGCGCTTCCCGTTGAGGCTCACTTCGCCATCCAGGCCGGCCCCAAGCGGAAGGGATACCTTCGCCTTATGGATCGCAGCACTCAGCTTTTCCCGCTCGTCCAGGAGGAACAGCAGGAACTCTGCCATCTCGGTGATATTCTCGCTATACTCGGTGGAAGGTGCCTCCATAGTGACCTCATCCTCCGCCTCTGCCATAACCTTGTGGCGGAGATAGGTGTTCTGCACCTTGGTAATGTTGCCATTGTTGCCGAGGATGCTCTGCGCATCGGCCATCATGGACTGCAGCTTATTCTGAAAGCGGAAAGCTTCTTTGAGATTCATATCGCTCACTCCTTGTTCTTGTCGTTGATATCATGATAACCTTGTTTTTTGAAGTTGTCATTGAACTGCTGGTTTAATAGCAACAAAATAGAACGAGAGGGTCAAAGCCTCTCGTTCCAATATGCGGGACTATTTTCCAAGCACGATCGTTGCTTCCCCGTTGGGAGAGATATCAACATGCATGGTTTTAATGTACTTGTCATAAAATTGGTTCTTCTCTGCGGTCGTCATGTCAGCTCTGGTCGCCCTACAGGCCTCATCCAGAATATCTCGAACATTAAGGTGAAATGCCTGGTCGAGTTTCTGGCGAACCTCGCGAAGTACTGTCGCAACCTTGATATCATTACTGTTACCAGTACAAAAATCGTCGATATAGCAATAAGAAATGCCGGCATTGATCAACGCATTTTTGATGGTCGGACTGCATTTCTCGCTTTCTACCATCACGAAGAACCGAACCTCAGGCATTGCCGAAATCAGACCCCAATAGTCGGAGTCGCTGGATACAAGAATGAACGAGTCCACATTGTTCTGATAATACTCTCGGCAGGTCCCGGTAGTCAAACGAATGTCAACAAGTGACTTGTTTTCTTTGATGCGTTCGATCAGGACATGCTCAATTGGAATTTGGGTGAAGCGCTCCAAAATCTTCCACGCCGATGTGGTATGAATATCATCATAGAGGATGATTTTACAAATCTTATTGAGTAGTGCTTCCTGATTAAGATTGTTCAAGGTTGCGTACAGTTTGTAGGGATCGGAGTTTTCACAATCCACCACAACGACGACGCGCTCACTCTTGTCCAGGAACTTGTATATACCAGCCTTTGTGAGGTTACCGGCATCAGACACTTTGCTCAAGTCTGTGAAATAATCCTCATTGGCTTCATATAGAAGCGAAACAAACTTCTTGTCATTGTAGAGGATGTTGCCAGAGTCCATGTAGGACCAATTGATATAGACTTGGTACGGGTACTTATTTTTGTTGGTGTAATAATCTGCCGCTGCTGCCTTGATGCCCTTCTCGTTGAGGCCATCCGGCATGAGGAAGAGCTTCCGGACATATTCCCACTTCAGCCATAATGGAAACAGCGACTTGCAGTTGTTAATGCGGTTGCTGATATGCTTATTGATATCTACAATATACTGGGCAGGCAAAGCTCTGGATCTAACAATCGTAATACCATCCTGCAAGAGTTCGTTCAGGCTATCCTGCGGAACATACTCTGGAAGCGAGTGGAGATTGCACATATCGAAACGCATACGGTTATTGATGGCTTTAAAATTGAGTTCCAAAGCCGTTCGAATCATGCAGAGGTTGCGCACGATGCGGGCATTCTTGTCTGCGTGTAATTTCTCATACCATTCCATCTTTGGTGGTTCATATTCGTTTTCAAAAATGCGCTTTTGGACTCCGATTAAATAAGCCACCTTCGAAACAACAGTATAAGTACTGTTCTCATAGTCGGTGTATGCTTTTCTCGGGTTCCGAGTCGCTGTATCATCGTATGCCTGGTTATTCATAAAAGCCCCCTATTCCACGGGTCACGGTACAGCTAAATACTGCAAAAACTGATGTTTTCTTGCGCTTAGAATACCATATTCAAGGGCTTCTGTCCATTGGTGCTGACAATTAACTGACCGAGATATTGGTCTGTCCTTCGTTCTCCCACTCAAAGAGTTCAGGCAGGGCTCGTGGCGCATAATCGCGAGAGCGAGTGCCCACAATGCGAGCTGATGGATTGTTCTCCACAAACCGCTCAGGGCGCTGCTCTAAGATGAAATCGATCCAAGCGATTGCATTCTTGCACTTGCGCCGGCGCACACGGGCATCGTGCAGAAGTTTATAGAGCTGGTATCCATGTGAGGCATCCAGGTTATAGAACTCCGCTGCGTGCTCGATGTCTTCAATCTCCAGCTCCGCCTTCCGCTGGCCGGTCACCAGTGTTTCTCTCTGGCATTGGATGGTGTGAATGAAATCGCTGAAATTCTTCAGCCGTGTCAGGTAGAATTCAGGCGTCAGTAGCTCCAGTTGCAGATCAGGATTTTCGGGATTGGGGTTTGAGATGAAGATGACTTTATACTTCAGATTTTTCATCGCCTTTGGCAGCAAAGAGCAGTATTTCTCTGCCGTCTTCTTATTGTTGAATGTATGCGCACGATCGATATAGGCCGTGGTGATCATCTGATTGTTGCCGATAATCTCCACATAGCTTTTTCCATTGCTGATAATCCAGGGCATATTTGATCCTCCTTCGTCCGAATAGAAATAGTGAGCGCACATGATGGAAATGCCAGTTCTGGGTGTTTGGTTGAACATGTCCTCCTATGTAGTATTGATATAGAGCCATCAGGTGGTTCTAAGGGCGCGTAGGAGTTGTGCACGAGCCACCTGCGCGGTCTGCTGTTTCACTCCAGCTTTCAAGTATTCAATGGCATCATTCCACTGAAAAAGTGTGTATTCTGCGGCATCAAAAGTCTCAAGAAATGCGGCTAAACGGGATCGACCGTCAGTGGACAGGAACCGCAGGTAAGAGAGGTATTGTACTTTCATGAAGGTTGCTGCTTCATCAAGTAGACATGGAGTGTGATTGGTCATATCGGAGTTCCTCTTGCAGATGCAACGAGGTCACACCCTCTTTCTTTTCATTTGTGCCATATAGTTGGGAGGCATCGAAGTGATCGCAGCGAAACATCGTACCATCGGACATATAGATTTCCGCTCTGCCATCGGATTCCATTTCCACACGGATAATGTAGCTGGTGTTGACAATCGCGATACCGAGGTTGATAAATCTACCCATGTTTGACATTCCTCCACTTGTTTTGGAATAGAAGGCCGCTGCCGGAGCAGCGGCCTTCGTTATTTACTTGGTTGGAACGAATCCGGTAAAACCGGTATGGCCTTTATTGGCGATTCGCTCGATGTCTTTGTCCGTTGCAAAGACGAAAGGCTCAATTTTGCCGTCAGACATCAGCATCACAAAAGCGCAGGGGCAGATTTCGCTGTCGCCATCATCATCCAGATAGACAGCGCTGACGCCCTGGCAAGGGATGATGGAACGAATGGAGTTGTAGTCATTGACTTCGTCGTGAAGGTCGATCTCACTGTGGAAGTGCTGACCATCTTTGGTGAGGATGATGCATCCGCCATCTTCCTTGGGAATGATGCGGGCGATCATGTCGCTGTTCAGCAGCTCACCTTTGGTACCAATAGGTAAAAACTTGCTCATGATAATACTCTCCTCATGTTCAAAAGATCAGCCCCGAAGCGTAAGCTCCGGGGCTGGCGGGGGTTATAGGAAACGACCTCTCTCGAGATCAATATCCGGTCTTCGGCAGCGGCGTGGTATTGAAGCGACGGACGGTAGTGACCCAGGTGGTCTTTGCCGTCTGCCACTCATTGAGATACTGTCCACCAACATCGGCACGATTGATGATTTGGTAGCCATTGCTCACGGTACCAAGCACCTGCACACGCATGGTAGGCTTCACAACAGAAGAGAATCCGCTGGGCACCGTGCCAAACTCGAAGCGGACATCGGTAACATACTCGCCCTGCACGAGCCGCAGCGTAGCGGCATTCAGGCTCAGGGAATAGTTGTTGGCGGTCAGCAGATTGCTGGCCAGCGTCCGGTAGTCATTCAAGTTGGTCTTGAAGGTGACCTTGTAGTAAAGCCGCTGGTTGTAGGTGCCGGTGGAGATGCTCATTGCGCGGGTCGCATCTGTAGGAATGCGATCATGCCAGAAGAAGCTGTTGAGGGCTACATTGGAGGTGTTGGCAATACCGGAGAAGTCATAGCTCATGGCCTGACCGGACTGCACTTCATAGTTGCCGGTCTTCTTGATGGTCACGCCTAGGGCCGCGGGCTTATTGTAGGCGGAGAGTTTGATGATCTGACTGGGATACTCGATCTCAGCTTCCATCTTCTCGCCACTCAGCTGATAATATTTCGGTGCGGACACCTCCGTCACGAAGTAGCGGCCAAGAGGCAGGGGGCCGGAAGCGGCAACGCCACGCGCGTCTGTCACGATATAGCCAACAACCTTGCCAGAGCGGGCCTGCGTGATCTCAAACACAGCGCCTTCCAACGGGGTGCCAGCAAGCTGACCTGTGACGGTGTTGTCTTCCGAGCTATACTTCCGGATCTGGATCTGACCGGTTACAGCGCTGTTCTCCCATTCGATCTGCGCGCACTTACCCGCCTCAACATAGACGGTTTTGTACTGCTCATCGCGGATGTAGCCCTCGGCCGCCTCCAGTTCACGGATATAGTACTTGCCGGGAGTCAGCTCGTCATCAATGTAGATGTAGCCATCCTGATCCGTCGCATACTCGCCAATGGGATTCTTGCCTGCATCGTACAGGACGAACTTGACACCATAGATACCCTCGCCGGTAGCCGCATCGACCTTATGGATCATAATCGACGCCATGCGCTGATTGGTGATCTCCACCGTGGTGGTCTCACCGTCCTTGACGCAGGCATTTGCCGGTGTGGCATCCAGCGCATAGCCATCAGCTGCCTTCAGCTCCGTGATGGTGTACCATCCATTTTCCGCGTTGGGAATGCTGATGACGCCGTTGCGGTCAGTCGTGTAGGTGCCAAGGATCTCGCCGTTGATCTTCCGAACCTCGAATTTGACACCCTTGATGCGTGCGCCGGTGTCTTCATCGGATTTGATAATCTGGAGGCCGCCGGCAGGTCTGTTATAGAAGGTCAGCGTCTGAAGATCATCGGGATCGATTACGACGGTCTGGGATCTGGTCTCTTCATCGATCACATAGCCGGAGATGGTCTTCGTCTCTGTGACGACCAGCGTGCCAACGATGCCGCTGATCAAGATCTCACCGTTTTCGTCCGTCCGATAGATCCCGTTGGAGGACAGCTTGCCACCTTCATCAGGCACATAGCTGCCATCGGCGTAAGCCACACGGAACTCAACGCCTGCCAGAGGCTTGCGAGTAACACTGTCCAGTTTCACAATGCGCAGGCCGCCGAGAGGCTGATTGCGGAACTCCACCGTCACGACCTCGTGGGAGCGCACTTTGACGGTCTGTGGCGTGTCGTCCAGGACATAGCCGGATTTTGCACGCACTTCCTTGATGACCAGTGTAGTGTTGGGATCAAGGCCATCGATCAGAATGGTGCCGACGCTATCGGTTACATACTTACCGTTTCTGTTGCCCACGACGGTGCCGTTGGACTCTGTGACCATGAATTCCACATCGGACAGAGGCTCGCGGGTAATTGCATCAATCTTTTTAATCAGGACACTACCCTTGGCCTCATTCCCGAAGGTGACGGTGATGACATCCTGTTCGTTGCCACTCAAATATACCGTCTGAATATCGTTTTCGCTCAGCACATAGCCGTCTGGTGCGGAGATCTCCTCAATGACATAGGTGCCAGCCTTCAGACCTGTGAGGATGAAAGTGCCGTTGGAAGAAGTCTGACGCTCAGCGATGACTGTGCCTCCAGTACCGGAGGTGCCGCCAAGGAACCGCACGCGGAACCATGCGCCCTGAAGAGGATCACCGGTGCTGGAGTCTACCTTCTTGACGATGATGGCGCTCAGGGGGGTGTTCTCAAAAGTGACGACCTTGCCGCGCCCCGCTTCCACATAGACCTGCTGGGAAGTGGGATCTTTGATGGAATAGCCCGCAGCAGGCTCCAGCTCGGTGATGGTGTACCAGCCGTCATCCAGCTTATCGATGAAGAACTGACCGTTCTCATCCGAGTAGTAGGTACCAAGATCACGAATCTCACCGGTAGAGGTCTTATCGGAACGGAAAGTAACATTGAACTTCGCACCCTTAATGGGATCGCCGGTAATGCTGTCGATCTTATTGACTGTCAGGGTGGGCTTGGGATAGTTCTGGAACTGGACGGTGCCAGTCCTGTTGGGAAACAGCGTGATCATCTGATGTGCTTCGTTGAGCAGATAGCCATCGGGTACTGACTGCTCCCAGATCTCATAGACACCGGGCATCAGCTTTTCCAGATAGCAGCGGCCATTCTCGTCAGAGGTCACGGTGGTCAGTGTGGAAGAATCCACACGCTTGACGGTAAAGGTCACACCGGCGACAGGCTTTCCAGTAATGGCATCAGTTTTTAGGATCTCCAAATTGGGCATCCGATCATTGGAAACGACCAGTTCGCTGTTCTGACCGGGGAACAGCTCCACATGATACTCACGGGAGTCCTTCACATATCCTTCCGGAGCATCCATCTCCACCACGGAGTAAATGCCGGGTTCCAGATCGGAGATGTTGATTTCGCCCTTGGTGTCAGTTACGCGATCCAGGTAATGCGAGCCGTCCTCAATCCGCGCAATTCTGAAGGTCGCACCAGCGAGGCCGAGGCCGCTGTAGCTATCCAGCTTCACCAGACGGAAGCTGGGCTTCTGGGTGTTGGTGAACACGAACTGGGCATTTTCGTTACCGTTAATGTGGATGACACGAGTGGCGTCATCAATCAGGTAGCCATCCGGCGCGGCCTGCTCCGTCACCTTGTAGGCACCAGGCTCCAGATCGGTCAGGTCGATCTCGCCATTTGCGTCGGTGGTGTACTCCTTGGAGAAGGTGCCACCGACAAGCTCAATACGGAACCGTGCGTTGGGCAGAGGCTCCAAGGTGGTGCTGTCCAGCTTTACAAGATGGATACCCGGCTTCTGATCATTGAAGAAGATTAACTCCAGAATGCCATCGGAGCCTTCCAGCTCAATCTGCTGAGGTGTGGAATTGATGATGTGAGAGGAGTCGGTAGCGACTTCCTTTACAAGGTAGGTGCCGGGTTCCAGATCGGTTAACAGGATCTCGCCGAATTCATCAGTCTGGAAGGTGCCCAGAGACTGTGCATCTTTGGAAATTTCAAAGGAGATATTGGGCAGAGCCTCGTGAGTCTTAGAGTCATACTTGATCACACGCAGGCCGGGTTTCTCCTCGTTCACGATAGGAATTTCCACAGTGTCGCCGGAGATGACGGTTGCAGTATAGACTTCATCGGATTTGATATAGCCGGCAGGCGCTGCGATCTCCTGGATGCGATAAGCGCCAGGCTTGATCTCGGTGAAAACAGCAGTACCGGCATAATTGGTTTCTCCGGTATATACGGCACCGGACTCAATGTGCTCGATTCGAATCGCGGCACCGGGCAGCTGCATACCGGAGTCGGAGTACTTCTTCACCATTAGGTTGCCATACGGAGCATTTTCAAAAGTCACCGTAGCCTGCTTGCCGTACTCAACTTTGACATTCTGGGCGGGTTCCTCGCTAAGCAGGTAGCCATTAGGGGCTTCGCGCTCATAGACTGTGTAGTTGCCGGCCAGAGTAAGAGGAATAACGATTTGGCCCTTGGAGTTGGTGGCAAAGGTTCCGACCGATGCGCCTTCGGGATCAACCACTTCAAACATCGCGCCCTTCAGGGGGATGGTCGTGCCTTCCTCGTACTTGAGGATTTTCATGCTGGTCTCGGCGGGTTCCTCTTCAGGGGTGTCGGTGTAGTTGCTGTATGCCGTCAGAGCCAGAGGTGTGGTCGGATCGGTATCGCACATGTAATTTTGCAGGTTGCCATACTTGTCCTTCTCGGCGCACACAGCGTAGTAGATGGCGTACTTATAGACATTGGTACGAAAGCTCAGTTGGACGCTGCCGCTCTGTCCATCGACTGCGCTGGCAGGATACAGGACCTTGAACTGTCCGGCATATCCCTTTCCGGTGGCCTTGGTGGTGATGACATCAATTTCCTTGTTGTCCATATCAACGATCTTCGTGCCGGCAGGAACCGCAGAGGGATCGCTAAAGGCAACATTTACAGCGTAGTTGCACACCCAGGTTTCAGAAGTGACCGTGAAGATCTGCTGGAGATATTCCTGACCATTGATGGTTGCAGGATAGGCGGTCTCCTGGTCGGCTTCCACCGTGACATTAGGAGAAAGGACAGTGCTCCATACGGTGCCGCGACGGTAGATATCCTTCACGGCTGCCAGCATCTTATTGGCACGCTCCAGCTCCACTCCGGTCAGATTGGGGTTGACCTTCATGTTGTTGATGTCCCAGTTGGGCAGCAAGTACGCCCAGAGCGCCATTTTGGTCGCATAGTATGCCTGATACTTATTCTCCAGCTTGAGTTCGCTCAGACTGCGATGGGGATAGCCATTTGCAATGATGCCCATGACTTTGGGATCACTGCCGATTTCGTTGGCGAGGTACTTGATGCTCTCACCGGGAGCAACAGTCTGAGGTACACCCTTGATATTGGGGTTGACGCAGTACGCAGGGATTTCTTTCGTCTGACCGTTGCGATCCACATAGTTGTAGTAGGTATAGATCAGCTCACGCACTCTGCCGTTGATCGACAGGTAACTGAGCTTCTGCTCGCCGTTGTAGATGTTGACTTCTCCAAGCGCCTCTTCGACAGAACCGGCTGCCAGAGCTGTGCCTGGAAACATACCAAGCATCATGACAACTGCGAGAAGCATCGAAACAACTCGTTTTTTCATTTTGATTGACCTCCGTGCTTATTATCGTGAATGCATAAAGCATTCTTGGGGTGGATCGGTATGGAAAAAGGCAGTGTGCGTATTTCAGCACACTGCCTCCGCAGGGAACAATATTCAGTTTTCATTTTACGGAGATGTAATATTCCGTGTACTGGAAGGCTCCGTCACAATAGACATCCCATGCCTCAAAGGCGTACTCGCCGGGAGGGCAGGAATTGAAAAGTTCGACGATCTGGTCGGAACGCCAGGGCCAGAAGCTGTTGGCTGCCACGCTTTCGGGAATAGACAGCTTCACGGTCACAAGAGGGCTGCCATCCGCTCTGGTTACGGGCTTTCCGTTCTGCCAGGTCTGCGGATTGTCGCCGATGGCGTTATAGAGGGTGTACTGCATGCGACGGGTCTCAAAGAGGTTGCGCACGAACATGTACTCCTTACCACCGGAAGTGAAGTGGTTCGCCTCGGGTTCGGGCAGAGTCGGCTGATCCAGCAGGCTCCAGTCACAGGTGGGGTCCGGCAGGGTGTCAGTTTCCTGCGTAGCGAACATACTGTTCTGGTACTTGCTCACATCGGTGATCTCATACACATAGCCGTCGCTGCAGGGGATCTTGTCGCCCGCCTTGGGCTCGGGCATGACATCCGCCTGTGTGTAGTCAGCTTTCTTAGCTCCCACTGCCACGCTCTGCGTCTTCGCGGGAGCTGTGCCGGTATACGGCTTATCGCTCTCAATCTGGACACAGCCGTTGGTGCTGTCCCAATGAACATTGAAACCAACCGCCTTGCCGATATCGCGGAGCATCACATAGTTGTTGCCGTTGATAGCGTATGCGGTCATCTTCACTTCCTGACCATCGACAAAGAACCGATGGCTGCTCAGCTCAGCAACGACGCCGGCCGCATAGGCCACGGAGCCGCCAAAGAGCATGGTGCCGACCAGAAGACCGGCGATAAAGGATCCGATTCTCTTCATTTTCTTTCACCTCATCAAGTGTATTCCAGCCACTCTCTGCGGGGGAAAGGCGTAGGGATGAATTACTGATTGCAGTAGGCCTGGAGGCCACGCAGGAAGATGTCTTCCTTGGTTGCCCGCCTGTTCTTAACCAGATCTCTCATCTGGTCATAGGACTCGCGAGGCAGGCTCAGCCGAATGGCTACGCTGGACTCGGTGGGGATGGGCTTGGTACGACTCTCACGATTGCGGGGCTTATTGGTTTTCATAGTGTTCCTCCAGTTCATTTATCGAATCTCTACTGCCTGCACGCACAGACGCAGAGAGGGCTGGTTAGCGATACAAGTGATCAAGGTAATTCGGTTATCTCCCATCTCATTCAGGTACGAATAGTCGGTATAGGAGATAGACCCGACAAAAGTCACTTGGTAGGTCTTGGTGCCGATCGCGGTCTTGTACTCCACGATGTCACCGATCTTCACATTCTTCAGCTTAGCAAAATAGGCATGGCTGCCACGATTGTGGCCGAACAGACCAATGTTGCCGGTATAGATGCCAGACGAGGTATAGTGACCAGCTCCTTTGGACATTGAGCTGTCAGTAGCGCCTTCATACACCTTGCAGCTCAGGCTGACACGGTCGATCGAGACTTTGCCGATGCTGCCATCTTTCTGTTTCAGATCAGTAATGGTGACAGAGGGCTGATACGGAACTTCGATTAGGCTGCCACCAGAGATGATGCTGGAATTGCTGAAATCGGACTCCGGATATACAGTCGTTGCGGATCCACCGCTCAGGCCATACTGGATACCGCTGCTCAGATAGGGGTTATTGAGCGAGGTCTCCAGGAACTCCTGGCTTAGGCCGTACTGGATTTCTGGAATGTCGTAGTCGATCTGGTTGCGGGCACCGTAGTTGTAGCCGGCATCATACAGATCCTCGTAGTTGGTGCTGCCGTAGTAGACGGGATTGGCCGAGGTTTCGAACGAGTAGTCTGCGGCACTGGCAGAGCTCGCCATGCCGAGGGCCATAGTCAACATGCAGCACAGGGTCAAAATGCGTTTGAGTTTCATACGGGTTCCTCCTCAGTATCGGGTTCACCTTCCTGAGTGCCGATATCGACCTTGAACCAGTACTGGCCATTGACCGTGCCAACAGTATGCTCGACTGTGTTGTCATAGCAGTGGATGGCGATGGTCTGGCCGAAGAGCTTCTTTGCGACTGCCTGATCCACTTCGATTGCGATCACACCTTCAGGAATATCCTTCAAGCGGTCAATACGCAGCTCGGGATTCTTGGCCTTCAGATGAAGCCGGCCGCATTTTTCATATTCGTTGCCTTTGCCTGTTGCTTTGTAGACTGTAGTATTCTTACGAAGCGTGAGGCCGAGGAACAACAGTGCGGCCAAAAGGGCGGTTCCGCCGATAATGGAGATCACCAAGACCGCACCTTTGAAGGTGGGTTCCGCTTTCGTCGGTTCAATCTTGGTGCCCAGGTAGGTTACGGTATAGAGAATGCTGGAAATACCAGAGGATACGACAGTGCCTTTGTATTCGGCGGTCGTAATATAGCCAGTTGCGACGGTAGAACTGGCAGAGCCAGAATAGGTGGCTACCGCAGAGTAAGTTGCCGGGACGAGCTCATCGCCGACCAGAGCAGTACTCTCAACGCTCCAAGTTACATTGGAGAGGCTCAAAGTTCTGCCATTCTTCTCTACGGTCTTATCGATGTAGGAAGAATCATTTCGGTCGAGGCCGGTGTAGTTCTTTGTCGCTGTCACAGTATAGGAACTGCGCTTATAGCCGGCTGCCTCCGTTTTGAGAGTGCTATGATCGAGCGAAAGTGTGCCGGAGGAGACTCCGTCATCGTACTCGATCGTAGGTTTCAGCTCAACAAGGATATCTTCGAGGTTCTTACTTGCGGTTGTGACAGTGACAACCTCGGTATGTGCGTTCTCTTCCTGGTAGCGCTGCTCTTCTTTGACAATATCGCTCATAGAATACAGGAATCCGTCATACTCGAAGTCGTCTTCATACAGGTCGGAGGGATCCTGATCCGGAAGAAGCGTATAGGTCTTGATGGCAAGCTGCTGGCCGTTCAGATTCTGGTAGGTGACATCGTCCGGAATGTACGATGCCGCGCTCGCTCCCATCGTCATGGATACTGCGACGACAAGAATGAGCATCAATGATGTGATCCGCTTTTTCATGGTTTTAACCCTTTCATAATTTGAGGCGTTACGCGACCGGGTCGGTCGGATACTCACCTGTAGTAAGGCGGCCTTTGCCGCGCTTGTACTCGCTGATGCATTCTTTCAGCATGGTAAGGAGGTCTTCATAGGTCAAGCTCATCGATAGCCAAAGACATTGCCGGTACATATAGATCATGCTGTCATCCGCCAGGAAGACGGAATGCCAACCTGTGACCGACACCAGATTCAGCTCATTCGCGATGCTGTGCATCTGCTCCGCATTGATATCCGCGAGCAGAAGTTTGTCTGCAACTATGATGGATAGGATGGGATAGCTTCGGATCATGGAGACAAGGACGATGCATTCGATATCATCGTCCTTGTGGATGGCAACGTATGTGTCACCATGCTGCTCCACGATATTGAGGCATGACCGAATGACCTCCCTGCAGTGTTCATCGATCGCATCGCGGCTGCTGGGAGAATAGTTCATGTTGGGTTACCTCAATCTGGTATGGCGCTTAATGATTCTGGTGATAAATCCAAGCGCAATACCGTTTTCTTCATCGACCCTTGTGACGCGGAAACTGACCGTATCCAATCTGCTGGGCATGTCGATGGAGCGATACAGCTTCGTTTTGGCATTGACACCCGCTTGAAGACGGACGAAGAAAACGCGGTCTTTCACACCGGTAACAACGCCGAAGTAGTTGGAGTTGGGGACGATCTTCTCCAAGGCTGCCCGATCCGGGTTTTCAGAGGCGTCCTTGATTGAGAGGTTGACTGCGTAAGTGTCACGCTGCTCGTTGTATGTCACATCGAGAACTCTTGCGACAACCAGATCGCCTGTGGAGTGGAGATCCGCAATATCGGAAAACCATTCCCAGGACACGTTGCGTGCGTAAATTTCCGTATCAACGCCGCACGCTTCTACCATCATCGTGTTATTTCCAACGGTAAGGACTCGGCATGCCATAAGGATGCCGGGCTTCACACGCCCTGAAGCGTAGTAGCGCTTTTGCCGTTGCAACATGGCAGCTTTACGGGACCCGATTGCAACGCGCTCTTTGAAATCGACACCAGCTGGGATAAAGTCGATCGTAGCGCCAAGCATCCGTCCAATTTGGACTCGGACGCTTCGAGGGATCGGTTCATCTTCTGGCCATTCGATCAGAGTCATCTCGCGAACGGGGATTTTGACACAGAGTCCCTCGAAATCAATGGGAACGATTGGCATGCCATTTTCGGTATAGGTCATCCCTGCGCTTACGATTCCAGTCAGGATCTGCTGTCTTCGCACTGCGCCAGCAAGATAGCCCCATTTCGCTTCTTCACTATCCTCGCGTGTGACGCCACGTTCCAGATCATTCAGTTCAAGAAGATCCTCACTACCCTGACGGCGTGGCATCTGTGCAGGGGCCTTTTCAACAGGGATGGTTTCCTGAGCGGTGTCTTCAACGGCTTCAGTAACTTTCTTCTTAGGCATTTTTCTTCTCCTTTCCTAGAAGAGTTCATCCGCATTCACGACCTTGCGAGTTGTGCTGCGTGGTGGCTTCCCAGGTGGTTTCTTCTGGGAACCAACATTAGCTTTTTCTGCCGGTATGGCCGCGGTTACGGATGGTGAAGATACACCGCTGGCAGATACAGAGGAAGCCTGACTACTTTTCCAGTCAGGCTCGTGTAAGATTGCCTTGCGGCTCTTCAGTTTTTTATAGTCCGGATGCAGTGAGTAGTCAAAGCGCTTGGCTCGCATGACTTTCTGACCTCTTATGAAAATCAGGACCTGATCCGGGGGTAAACGCAAGACCTCATCAGGGGTAAGCAATGGGCGCCGGCCAAGTGAGTTGGTCTTACGGAATCTTGGGGTATAATCGGTAATGTGCATGGTGTTGAGTTCCCGCATCGTACCTTCCACTTCGACTGATGCTGTTCCAATGCGGTCGCTGAAGTACTCAGCGGTCAGCATATCTGTGCATCCGAGAAAAACCGTGCTGTCACAGGCGCCGAGGATCTCTTGCCATTGATCGTCTGGGTATCGGTTGCGCATCTGGCCGACATTTTGAAAAAAGACGGCGACGGAGCAACCTCTTGAACGGATGGTAGAGCATTTTTTAGTGAAATCGGGGATAAGGCAGCAGTTGGGAAACTCATCAAGGATGAATTTTACCTTTGGGTGCAGCATCCCGCCCTCACAGTAAGCATCGGCATAGCGGATCAGACGAATGAACAGGAAGCTAAAAAACAAGGAGCTGAGGAAATCATAAGTGCTATCCTGATCGGAGACGATGCAGAAATATGCGCACTTTTGTTTACCGGGCAGCTCCAGGTCGATCTCATTGTAGGAGGTGATATTCCGCACCTGCTGGGCTTGCAGAACTGCCAGCTTGCTTCCGAGGCCGATGATAACACTCGTGCGAACGGTTTCGCTCGATTGCCTGAAGATTGCGTAGGGCGCAGATGCAGGTGATGGAGGAAGCAGCTCTCCCGTATATTGGTTCGCGTGCTCGTGGCTAATGCTGGCCATCATATCAGATAAGCCCTTTTCGGTTTGAGTATAGAGAAGGTCATACACCGTCGCGATGTTCCGCTTTTCCGGAGGCATCTCCAACGCAACATAGAGAACAAGCGCTTTTAGAAGGTTGAGTTCTGCGTTGTACCAGAACGCGTCTTTCGAATCACCGCTAGTGTTCTGGAGTACAATGTCGGCAAAGGTCTGGGCCATGAGCTCACTTGATCCGACTTCACCAAGACAGTTCCAGGAGTCGCTATGATCCATTTCAACAAGGTTGAAGACTTTGACAATATATCCGTTCTCACGGAGATACTCGCCCATGGATTCATATAGTTCGGATTTTGGATCAGTCAGGATCACGCTCTCACCACGCTTGACCGCTTGCAAAACGAGGTTTCGTGAGATGGCTCTGGATTTTCCCGTACCGGAAGATCCACATACGGCAAGATTTGCGTTGAGACGTGTATCCTTTGGAAGCGTCAGGACTTGACCATCCGGGAGCATCCCAAGGATGTCTTGGCTGGTCCTTTTTGCACTCGTCACCTCAAAGCATGCAGATGCCTCTTTGGGTGACATGAAGCTTGCCGTTCCGTAGCTTCCAGAATTCGATACGGTCAGATTGCGATCAGAGTCTGTCACACCATTTTGGCCCCATCCAATTCGGAGTCCAAATACACAGAGTACGGCAATGCCAAGGACTACAACCCCAATGGCAATGAGTCCTTCTGGAAAGTGAAACAGCGCTCGAACCACTTCGCTGATCTGCGAGGATGGAAGCCCTGGCGAAGTACGATAGTCACTACCCGCCGCTTTCCAAGCATTGATGTTAATAATGAATTGCGCAATGATACCAGCAGCGTAAAGCACGCAAGGAATCAGGACGGCAAGGCTAAGTGCTATTTTCAGTTTTCTTTTATCCATAATCTAATCTGCTTTCTAACGGACGTACCTCAATGGCCGGCCCCACAATTCTCTGGATAACCTGCGTCTGATAGTCAAAACAGAGCATGATCGGGCTACCTCGAAAACCTTCCGGCATCGGGTGGATATCCGATAGCATGAGTAGGTCACATTGGTAGTTCAAAAGAACAGGCCTGTCGAGCGAGGTCTCGATTGCGTCATATTCGCGGGTAGGGATTCGTGGTGGGTGGAAAGGTGATAATGCGGCGTGATTGATTTCCATCGCCAGTTCATCGTGGAGAATGAGCTCCAGGAGAGTGTCACCTTCCTTGTTATTGGTAAGGAACAGACATTGAGCAAAGAAAGTCGAAACGACGAAGTACTTGTTCCCAAATGGCTTTGCTCCATGACAGAGGCGCTGTGCCACACTCATGGTGGATCCGATGACGATCTGGTGGATTGACGTGATACCGAACCCTCTTGCGAGCAGAAGGCTTTTCACAGCGGCAGCATAGTTCTCCTCGCTATTCTTCATCCAGTACATTCTTGTACTCCCTGTGAAGTAAAGAAAGAAGCAACACCGCCCTTTGACGATAATACCGATCGTGCGTGAGCTCTTGGATACTGACTCCGGGGAGTACTCCTCGATGGCGACACGCAACTCGTGTGCGGCGTAGTAATAGATTTTGTTGGGATCCGGCACGACCGCATTCGTCGCTCTTTTGGCAGGCGACATGAGAGATGGCTTTTGAGAGATGAGGAGCGTCGCACCTGCTGCATTAGACATAACCGTCCCGATGGCAATTGCGTGAAGCCGCAGGATTTTGTCGATCCAACCAGGGTAAATGCGCTCAGAGCTATTGACTCTTGAATAGATCATGGACACCGCTTCCGGATCCCTCTGTGCAACATACTCGAATCCCTTCTGTGTCAAGCTCATTGAGCGAATCACATGACGCTTATGCTTCTTCCGATATAGCCGCACATAGCCTTCCCGAATCGCACGATACATGACCCTGCGATTCCATTCAGCGCCGCCACCGATCCGCACCGCCAGCTGCGTCGGAAACTCGATACAATATCCAACAAACCAGAGCAATTCGAGTAAGCGATTATTCTTACATGTAATCATAGACACTCCAATCAAATCAGCAGCAAGGCTGCCAACAGGCTGCCAGAGGCTGCATCATAAAGCTACTCACAAAAGAGCAAAACTGACCAAGCAAAAAACACCCAGACAGAATTTGTATTGCCTAACACTACCTATTTCTGTGCTCCCTGAGTGGGGACAGCTCGTATGCACGAAATCACTACCAATTTCTGCCCATCACTCAGAGCAGGTTTTGGTAGTTGTTTTAATGTGATTTTTAGCCCAGGATGAAAGCGTTTCAGGTCTCATCAGGTAGAACTCTGCGCTGTCCCGATCAGACATCCTCGTAGCCTGGAGGACCGTGCATAGGAGACCGCTATCATTGGTCAGTAGCATCGATTCAATGACATCCAGATACCGCTTGGTTTCAATATTGTCATAGTCACGAATACGCCTTTTTCCAAGAGCAGCATCATAGTTATGAACAATGCAGATGGCGCAGCTACCAAAGCGCTCCATTGGGTTCTCTTTGAGATAGTCCATAATCGCGTACCGAAGTGGCCGAGTCAAAAATGCTTGATTATCTCTCTGGTTCCTTTTCGGAAGAATCGCTGGAACTGAGATCTTGAACCAATCATGAGTCTCCTCGACCTTAATCCCCAGCAGATCCGCCACCTCACAATAGAATGGCGCCGTATCATCACGAACTGTTCTGGCGGTCAGATTTCTCAGAGTAACCGAGGATACTTCTGCCGATCTAACCAGACTAAAGAGTTTTTGCTGGGGGTTATACTGATCCATACGCTCTAAGTCGCTAGCAACCTGAAAGAGTTCGTGGCTGATACCATCAAAATCAGAAGCCACTTGGCGCATGACTTGAATGTACTTGGGGTTATCCATATCACACCTCATAGTTTGTAGATTTGCTCTACGCCGTCAGAACCAGTCAGGACTCCATAATCGTTATCATCTCTGGGAATCAGCTCATCCAGGGACTTCATATCATCTACGACAATCAAACGAACGGACGCCTCTGGCACGAGTGTGCGAGAGGCGTTGATCGATGGGATATTGCGTTGGCTACCGGAAATCAGATCATAATCCTTATCGGCTGAAGAGAATGAGAGAATTGCCGGAGGCTCACTCGCACAAAAATCCAGCACATGATCTCTCATCTGGATGAATGCCCAGAAAGCCATGATGGCTTCCTGCGTCTTCCCGTGATCTAATGAGTATCGACTTGTTGCGAGGAATTGGCCGTCCGGCGAGAAATAGGCCAGACCCTCTTGCCGGAGACGTGCGAGGATCTGGCCATAGGAACGATTGCTCATATGATCGAAGAGCAACCGCATTTGTCGCTGTTCAACGACACCGAAGATGGTCAGCAGCCGAATCATAAAGGCAACTTCCCTCCTTCGAACGGTATTGGAAAACTTCATTATGCTCTCCTTTGTGTAGAGATAGGAAACCGCATAGTGTAAAGGAAAACCGCAATTACGCTTAGTGTAGAGCTAATGTAAACATGACCTTTGCTGTGTTTTCATTCGACAACATTATGTGTATTTTGGGCGATCTTTTCCTTGAGAATCTGGTTGAGTTCCATGCGGTCGGTTGTAATCAGTTGTTTCTCCAAGGGGGATGCCTTGAACGAAACTGTGATGTGGTTGGAGTTTGTGGAGATCAGTCCTTGGCCGCGTTCAAAACGAGTGATCGACATGATCTCAGCATCAGATAAGTGGAGAATGTGCTGGACGCGCTGCGCCTCATCATTTTCCAAGTTCAAAATGATTTTGGTCTTTGCAACATTTAAGATACCTTTGCCGAACCGGCTTCGATCAAGGTCGCCAATATCCTGGGTGGCAGCAATGGCCGCACCGCCGTAGCCACGAATGATCTTGAAAATCTCTTGAACCCACTCGCCTGCAAGGGCCTTGGTGTTGTTTGGGTTATTGGTATCATCGTCTCCAATGAGTTCCCATGCTTCATCAATGAAGATCGCCTTTTCTTTTGTGCGGTCTTCTTTGGCTTTATCCCAGACGTAGTCGAGTGCGACAAACATGCCTACAGGCAGAAGCTCGCCCGTTAACTCGGAAATATCAAGGACTGTGTAGAGATTGTCGAGCTGCACATTCGTGTGCTGATTGAAGGTTTTGGCGGATCCATTCACGAGACGGTTCAGAATATTGCCCATCCGCCTCGTCTCAGGAGATTCCATTAAAATCTCATAGATGTCACCAAGGAGCGGCATCTCTCGGTAGCGATCCGGGTGTTCTGGGTCAATCAGCGACTCGTTGTTGTGCGTGATCCCTTTCTTCGCATAGGTTCGAATCAGTGCTTCGTCAAGGAGCTGTCGTTCTTCATGACTGATATCTGGAATTAGCAGCGAGAAGAAAATGTGCAGCTGCTGAATCTTTTTTGCCAAGATCGAGTTCTCACTAACTACGCCGTCGATCAACTGATTGGCGCTGAGATCCTGCTTGCGGATCTCGCAGACATTGATACATTGTTTCGATGCCGGACTGATGGAAATGAACTCACCGCCAATGTTGTTACAGGCTCTCAGAAACTCATGGCCTTTGAGAGGTGCTATGATGAAGACCTGGGTACCTTTCCGACGCATGCGGAGAGCTATCAACTGGAGCGTAAAGGTTTTGCCGGCACCGCTGGTTCCCAGAAGAACCATATTGGCGTTTTTATATACGCGGCTATTGAAGATATCAACTATGACCAAGCTGTTGTTATGCTGGTTGACTCCGAGCAGGATGCCGTTCTCATCGCTCATCTCAAACGAGGTGAAAGGATAACAACTGGCAGCCGCAGAGGTAAGCATATTTCGCTTGCTCGCCTCAAAGAGCTTTTTATTCAAGCTACAAAGCGGGAGGATCGACAGTAGCGCTTGCTCCTGACGAAATCGGCAAATCCGGATATCCATATCCTGTGAAACCATCAGCCGACGCACCTCAGATATACGCCACTCCAGATTTTCGAGTGTATCTGCAGTGATTGTGACTAGTGTGTTGCAATAGTAGAAATCCTCGTAATTTGCAAGGCCTTCTTTCAGAAAGTAGCCAGAACGTATTGCACTTTCAAAATCATCAAAGTCCGAATTGGTATCCGAGGTGTCTTTCAAGCGACTGCGGTTGATTCGGATCTGTTGACCCAGCTTAGCCTGAATGCGTTCTTTTGGCTCGCGGAAAAAATAGAAATCGACATCGATCCCTTCGCCAGCATTGACGAGAATACTCGTCCACCCAGCCACAACGCGAGGATTATACCCATCTGAGGGAACAATGAGATATGCATGGTATACTCCGTCCATTACTACATATGACCCATGAGTCAAGTCAATGGAATCGGGTGCCAGTACACTTTTAAGGGAGACTGGTACTGTGATGTCGGTATCCCTCCGAGCTAGCTGGAGCTCCCCGATGCGCTGCTCAACTGTTTTTACCTCACAAGTTGATCGGTTGAAAATGGTGTAGAGGATCTCCAACAGGAAGGCGTTTTCGTCATCATGGGTAACAACAGCATTGTCGCAGTGTAGGAAATACTGCCGCGCTGTCTGAACAGACGTTTCCAGAGCCGAGACAATCTCCGAGTACTCCGGTTTGCGATTCGTGACAGCTTCATACTCAAAAATCACAAGGAATCTGCGGGTAATTGCTTCTCGCGAGCCAATTGTCTGAATAAGGCGATAGTAGTCCAGCTGCAATTCTCGGCACTTTGGATTACTCTCGGACTCCATATCCCGCTCAATGGTACTCAGGTGTTTTCCGATGTCGGCCTTCTTTGTCAACACTTTGATTTGGATTTTTATGGGGGAAATCTTCATCCAGCTCGCGAAGCTGGCAACGATATTCTTCTGCTCAGATGTACTGCGTAAAAGAAAGTTGATCGGTTCAACTTCGAGGACTCTGATGTAACGACCGTCCTCCGTTTCAATAATGCCGTTGCGGATATCCTTTACTGGAACAAAGTCTTCCGAGTAAGTCACCTGCTTTTTGTGACTTGGCACCATCTTGCGATTATTTTTGTTGAGCTGCTTTTCGGTTTTTGTAGGGCGTTTTCGTTTCTTGCGAGGCTGCTTGATCCGAATGCCTAACTCTTCGGGCGGCTTGGTAGCTTCTTGCTCCCATATCCTCTTTTTCTGCTTCCTAGCGGTTTCAGGTATAGTGACATCAGAGCGATAAAGGCTCCGCCGATGAATGAACCAGCGAACCCAATTGATCGCAAATTCCGAAAGTGAATCGCCCTCAAAACCGATGATGCCAAAAATACCAAGCGGGAGTGGGAGCAGGCAAAGAATGATAATCCGCACAGTAAGCGACATAGGCAACTTGATGATGGGAATACCCGTCAACAAAACGAGCACGCAAGCTTCAATCGCATTGCGTGCTCGAATCATTCCGCCAAATAAGCGCCCACTTGCAAGAAAGTTTGGCGGGATATAGTAAATATCCCGTTCTTCGTTCGGTTTGCTCATGTTCTGCCTCTATTCTATTGTCAGTTTCCGATGATCCAAAACGGCCCACCGGATCCAGCGCGCTTACTAGCTTCGTTGAGGATAATGGACATATCCCAACTCTTCTCGGAGCGCTTATAACTGGAAGGATCTGCGACGAGTATCTTCCCATCGGATGTGCAGCCTCTCAGGACAATGAAATGGCCACTCGATGTAAAATGGCCTTTCGTCATGAGTGCAACGACTAACTTGCCCTCCGCAAGCGCATCAATGATACGCTGTGGTTCAGAAGCTGTGCAGCCATCGACACTCAGGCTCCACGCTTGCGCTGCTCCTGGTATCAAAGAACGATAAGAACCATTGCCGCTGCACCAGTACCCGTGCTCGTATGCCCATTGTGCCATATGAGGTGGATCAATGGTTTCTGAGGTAAGACTGGATATCACTATGGCCATTGCAGTCGGGCCGCAGGCATAACCACCAATCGTATCTGTACCATAGGGCGAGTACTTCCACCGTTCATCTAACTGATTGTAATAGACAACCTGTGTTTCGCCGTCAGCAAAAACGACCCCGTCGTAGGATAGGTCCATTGCTGAGAACTCTGTTTCACTTAGACCTTGGTAAATTCCATCGCCCAAGAGGACAGTCAAGTTTTGCGCATATTGGCTTGCAAGGAGTTTCTGATCGTCTGACAGGTGGAAGACCTGATCGGCAAAATACGCTTCTCCATTATAGGAGATGGTATAGATCCGAATGGTCTCATGAATGGTTTCGCCCGAGTCTTCGTCACCTTGCTCAGGGGGAATTTCTCGCTCTTCATCCGTGAAAGCAAAAGAGTAGAGCTTATCCTTGTTAGCGGTGAGCAAAGCCTCCATATCTTCCTTGGAAATAGATGCAATTTCTGTGTCCTTGTGTGCGCAATACTGGGAAACAAACGCATTTGCATTAAACACCACATCGGCGCCAAAGGGATTGTTGATCTCTTTTCCATCACAGCCGGACGATGCAAAATCAGAATCAATGCGTTCAAGAACATCCGTTAATCCTTCAGAGAGGATGGAACTGATGCCCTCGTTGATGGCTGTCATATTCTGGACTAACACTTCATCGTTCGAGATTCCATTCGGGGAGTCCGTTCCATCGCCCAATAATGATCCGAAGATGATAGAAGGAAGCATAGCTACAAGAATTAGAGGCAACAAAACTGCCGCGATCAACGGAATCAGCCATTTCGCAGAAGACTTCCCTGCTTCAATTGCCGCACCATGAGCACCACCTGCAGCTGCGCCCTTGGCAATATTGGAAATTGCTTTGCCAGTCTTTGCGGCACCCGCAACTGTGGATTCGGTCGATGTTTGCTGCTGGCTTTTTTCATCACTCATTAGATTTTGTCCTTTCTTTTGGGAACAGGCGGCATCTGAGAAACGATGCGTTCCTCATACCTAATCTTGTCACCTTCATCGGTATAGGGCGTTTTCTCAACTTTGGGCTGAGCATACTGCCGATACCACGAGGCACCGTCTACTGTTTGGACGGTATCATACGGGCCAGTTGGGGCCATGTATTGTTCTGTGCTGTACATAGCAAACTCCCTATCTAACTGCCTATCAGGTGAGACCTCAAGGCCCGTGATGCGTCCACCGCCGATTTCAACATTCTGAAATATGGGTGGCGCTCCAGAAATGCGTGCACTCTCAACCACAGAACCGTCGTGCTCTCTAGCGCCAGATGGGATAGGTGTCCCATTTGCAGACGCAGTAGGAGAAGCTGTTCCTGCGGCTGTGCCGCCATCAAGCGTAACTACGTCTTCTGACGTAATGGGAGATGGAGGGATGAGGCCACCATCATCTGCAAGTGCGCTACCTGAGTCAACAGGCGAATAGCCCAAATAGCTCGTCAACGCCTCAGCCGCCTGATCACCGGTGATGGACCCGACTGAGGATATGCTGCCTTTTGCCACAGCTCCAACAACGCTCATTGCAAATTTGCCTCCATTTTGTAGGCTTGATTCGAACATAGCGCCACCCACAAGATTGCTGAGTCCTTTTGCATTGCCTGTAGCGCTTGCGGCTGCCGCGTTTCCAGCAGCACGTCTCGTAACGCCGACAAGGCCGTTTCCTCCACCTGTAAAAGCAGCGCCGGCGGCCTGTGCATTTGTGTGAGTGCTGTTACTTGAGGAATGATGGTTAAATACAGTTCCACCTACAGCCCCCGCAACAGCAGCAATGCCGCGTCCGGCAACCATGAGCTCAGTCAACATACTTCCACCGGTTCTGCCGACATTGATTCCCAAAGAAGCCATAAAACTATCAATTTTCTGGCTGACTTTAAGGAATCCAATGGCGCATAGAAACCAGATAAAAACATTGCCAGCAACTTCTTCCTTGCTCGATGCCGCAATGGCACTTTCTACTTCGCTCTCATCGATGGCAAAGGCGGTTGTCGAAAGTACGCATAAGAGCAGCAATACAAGCAGTATGATATGTGCTTTTCTCTTCATCTTTACCTCCTCAAACGGATAACGGGTTGGCAAGAAAACTGCCAACCATACTCGTGAATAAGCGCAGGCACCATGCATTCATGATCAGCAAAAAAAGCTGGCCTCCAAGCATTCTGCACCATGCACTAAAGACATTTGATGTGTTTTCTGATGCCCCTGTAGCGAATGCGACTGGAGCTGTGTAGATCAGAACGCCGACGAGAATGTATCTCTCCGCTGCCTCGAATAGAAGCTTGATATAGTTCCATGCTACGATGAGCACCAAAATGAGTACAATCAAACTTACCGAGCCGGACACAAGGCTGCCCACCAAAACTGTTACTACGCTGGCAAAACTTGCAAACTCGATTGGGGGAAGTGCTGTGTCTACCACCCAGTCGTATGGCGTTCCTACGATTCCCAAAACGAGCACCATAATCTGATCCGCAAAAAGTGCTAAAAAGATAAAGAGAATGGATTTGATGGCGAGCTTGACTGGATCCTCCGCACTAAGGCCCAGTCCAAGCCCAAAGTTTCTGAATAGCTGCCACACAAGGTTCAGTAAGATGAAGCCTACACCAATCGCTACGAATATTTCATAGAGCGTTTCAGCGGCTGGGAAATAGCGTAGAAACGTGCTCATATCACAGCCTAGCGCACCGAGTACGGACCCTGTGATCAGATCCAGCAGATTCATGACCTGTGTGGCAATCCACTCAACAATACTGTCTAAGATTCCCATGCGGCTCCTCCTGCATCTGCTTAGAAGTGGCCTAACTCATCATCGAAGCTACTTTCAGGCAGGTAGTATGCTGCGGTGAGGCACATGGCAATGCCAGCGACAATACCGGATAAGAAACAGATAATATTCTTCATGTCTTGATTCTCCTTCGTAATTAGGGAGTCCAAGTGCCACCGGAAAAGAATGGTGTCACATAGGCCATGATAAAGCCAAGGCTATTGAGAATGGCCCAAGTAATAATGATCCGCTTTAACCATGCACGGGACTCATCAACCGTTCGTCCAGATCTGGAGAAGTTCATCAGAAGAAGCGCAATAGCCGCAGTAACAACAGCTGCGATGGTGCTGATGCCGAGGATTTGCGTGTACACATCCTGCATGATTGCACTCGCCTTCGTCCAAATGGTGTCAGCAGCAAAGGCGCGTGTGGAAAACATGGTCAGCATCGTAGGCACGAGAAAGGCAGTATATAGGCCTCGGCCTGCATTTACATTTCTGAATCGCTCCTGCAGCTTCTTGATGACGGCAGGTTTGTTTAGATTCATATTGGGAAGTCCTCCTTTCAAATAGAGCCGAAAAGAAAAGCCGGGAACTCGGGCAGTACGACCGGAGTTCCTGGCTTCACATGAAAAATGCCTCCCGATGAAAGGAGGCAGTCCATCAATGAATCTTTTCGACGCTATCATCTTACCATTTAGGGGATACAGATGCAATTAAACAGAACTTCAAGTTTCGTTCGGAAATAGTTCAATGGTGGTTCAAGGTAAAAACTGCTTGATAATCTCCATGCAATCACGTGCCGTGTAACCCCACAGAATGCGGTCAATCGCTCGAATTGCCATGTTGAGATAGCTATGATAGGTTACCATCGACATGGGGAATCCTTGCCGATCAAGTTCCGCTAGGATCACCTCACGATTCGCGGGCTTCTTTTTTGAGAAGTATGTGAGGTAGAGGACTTGATACATCAGCTCACCGTGGTCTGGATCCATTCGCACCGTATTAAGCGCGTTATCAATGATCTGGAGCATGTTCTTGCTCCGAATAACTGTTCTGGCGTACCCCTCCAGTTTAGAACCGGACAAATCCACGCCAGCCAATTCGGCATTGACTTCAAGTGTGGAAAGGCGGGTGCCATGCTCCATTTCCATTCGAACATTCATATCTGCTTCCGAGATTTGGATCGCATATGCTACTTTCCGGTACTGCTTGAGCAGATGCCTTGTGTTATGATACTTATCCGCATCCTTGCGTTTTGCGGTCTTCGCCTCTAAATGATCAACGCCGGATTGGATGCCGGTTTCGATCTCTGTTTTCAAAGCTTCTTTTTCTATCTCAAACGCGGGAGTGCTATCTGATGTCATTGTTTCATCTCCTTTCCGGATTGGGACTCAGTCGGTGGATCGCGGCTATTCTTCTCCTGATTCGTTACCTCCCAGTCTAAAGCACTGTAGAAGACTAATGGAATTTGGCGAGCAAAAAAAGAACTTCGGATCACCAGAAACACTTGAATTCTCAAGGCTTTTCGGGGCTTCCCTATAGTGTGAGCGGGCGGGACGCGAGTTTCAATGCTGATATCCATCTTGCCTTCATCGGGATCGACCAAATCAGCAGCCTTTGTAATGCCAATGATTTCGCCAATACTGCTTAGTTCGAGCTCTTCGCAGGTATCACCGAAAATCATTTCTCGATACCTACACATTGAAATGACAGAGCCGCGTGAGCTTGAAAAACTCACGCGGCTGATAATTCCATATTCGCCAGCTTTCAACATGAAGCGGCCAACGCGGGATTTTGACCAACCCCAACGTTTTGCAAGGTAAGTATATGAGAGCAACGGCACACCTCTCATATTGGAGTAATACACGACCGGCATATACTCCGAACCTCGCACCTTGGGATCGTTTAAGATGGTGTGCAGCCACATGTCCATAATGGCATCCAACTCACTAAATACGATTCCTTCTGTTTTGTGAGCGACTCGTAGGAGCATTCGGCCAACAGGCAATGGGAAGAAAAAGAATCCGGAGCCCTTATAGCTATAATAATTGTACTGTAGGCTCGTGCAATGCTCTTTCCAATTGATGATGGAAAAACGAATGATCTCATTCTCTTTATCCAGCCATTCATAAGTCAGGAACCCGTATTTCTCGTAATAGTCCAATTGCTCAAGAGCTTGTCTTTTGGAATGGACACGCAGAATCCTGGGTAATGATCCAAGCTTGCAGATCCATTGGCCAGGTGCCTCCATGTATCTCTCACCATTGATTACGCGCTCATTCGAGCGGAAGTTCGCATAGCTAAAGAGTGCCATGAGACTGAAAAGATGGACGGTTCCTTCATTTCGGAATTCCTTGTGGTTATTAAAGTAACGGAACCAAGATTTCCATATCCTGACCTTCGGAAAACTTACTAATTGCTGCTTTTGTGTGCAGTTCATCTCATACACCCCCTTTCCTACAAAGTAATAGGTTTAAGATATCGATTCCAAGTCCCCTGGTCAGGGGGACACAGGCATTTCAGCCTCGGCCCATGCTTGTGGGTGCGTCGTCCCTCGGTTTGAGGCCTAGCCGGACGAGTGTACCATTGTTTTCCCGTGCAGTCGTCGCAATGAGGCTTGACCACGCCTCTTTCACTTGCTCATAGTGGCTCGGACACGGTGATGTCTTGGAATCGTATGCAGTTTTCAAGGTGCAGTACTGGGAAAATTGAGTGAGAAGATACAGTTGCCAAGAGATAAAACACCTCGCTTGCACTTCTCGTAATAAATGTAGAAAATGGCACCCTTTTGACCACCCACGGATTTGAAAAAACAAAAATGTCTCTGATACCGGCGTGGTATCAGAGACTAACAAAGAGAAGTGAGAGGAGATTGATTTCAGTTTAGCAGTTTCTCTTATGCCAAATGATACTGTTACAAACCATCAATTCTTTTTTCTTCTGTATGTCTGTATGTATGATTTCATTTATTCAGGTAGGCTCCATTAAATCCCTCCCACGGACATGCCAATCCTTGCGCCCGATATACCGATGTGATAAGATGTCAACAAGTCGGGATTTGCAGGTGTGATTGATGAGAATTGTAGAAGTTACAGAAAACAAAAAACAATATCTTGATTTGCTCCTATTGGCGGATGAGCAGGAAGATATGGTTGACCGTTATCTCTATAAAGGTAAAATGTATGTCTTCGATGATGACGGAGTGAAATGCGAGTGTGTCGTAACGGATGAAGGGACTGGAATACTTGAAATTAAGAATATTGCTACAGTTCCCCCATTTCAGCGAAAAGGCTATGCCAAAGCACTGATTGAATTTCTTGTTGAAAAATACCGTGGACAATTTTCGATACTGCAAGTGGGAACCGGCGACAGCCCATTGACGATACCCTTTTATGAAAAATGTGGCTTTGTACGCTCGTATATCGTGCCAAATTTCTTTACGGATCATTATGATCACCCGATATATGAGTGTGGTGTACACCTTGTAGATATGGTGTATTTGCAAAGGCCTCTATAAAACCAATTCCAGTTTGGAGAATTGAAAAAAATGGAATTTACCTATTAAGACATATAAACTGTTGACAATAAAGCTCCTATATA
>ERZ791871.202-NODE-202-length-89650-cov-5.664535_pt1 | contig 89650 bp, 77 predicted proteins | sample MGYA00510280_ERZ791871 | MGnify/ENA primary metagenome ERZ791871 (study PRJEB30046, sample SAMN00792111) | human gut metagenome | study: EMG produced TPA metagenomics assembly of the A metagenome-wide association study of gut microbiota in type 2...
TGAGCATCCGGATTTTATCACGATCAACCGTTTTCGTAACCGTGTAAAGGAGGAGATAAATCATGTATTCACCCAGTTGGTTCTTGTTCTTGCCGACAAAGGTTTCATCAGTCTTGACGTGGAGTATATCGACGGCTCTAAGATCGAGTCCAAAGCCAACAAATATACTTTTATCTGGCGCAAGAGTGTTGAAAAGCACCGTGCGAAGTTGCTGGACAAGATTCGCATCCTTTTGGAACAGGTGGATGAAACTATCGCGCAAGAGAACTCGGTAAAAGATACCCCAGTTGAATTTACTCCCGCCGTGCTCTCTGGTATAGTGAATGAACTTAAAGAAGTCCTGGAACATCAACCTGTAACAAAGGATAAGGATCAGAAGAAAGCCCTTCGTGAAAAGAAGAAACAACCCAGGGAACTTGAAGGGTATCGTGACAAGCTTATGGAATACGACAGCCACCTTGATACCCTTGGAGAACGTAACTCCTATTCCAAGACCGATCCTGATGCCACATTCATGCGCGTGAAAGAAGACGCCATGAAGAACGGGCAGACCAAGCCCGGATATAATTTGCAAATAGGTACTGAAAACCAATTCATCATAGACTTCAGCCTGTTTCCTAACCCTACCGATACACTGACCCTCATCCCTTTCTTCCACTCCTTCCAAAATCGCTATAACCGCTTACCCAACATCGGTGTGGCAGACTCCGGTTACGGTTCGGTAGAAAATTACCGGTTCATGCAGGAGAGGGGGATAGAAGCCTTTGTCAAGTACAACTTCTTCCATAAAGAACAGCGTCCCCGTTATACTCCCAATCCGTTCCACGCGGAAAGTCTCTATTACAATGCAGAAGAGGATTATTACGTTTGCTCCATGGGGCAGCGCATGAACCGTATAGGGACAAAACATGACAAAACTGCAAGCGGATACATCACCGAAAGCGCCCGGTATAAAGCACAAAGATGTCAAGGATGTCCTTTGCGCGGTAGTTGCTTTAAAGCACGGGGGAATCGTGTTATAGAAGTCAACTACAGATTAAACCAATATAAACAGCAGGCACGGGAAAGATTGCTCTCAGAAGAAGGGATCAGGCATAGAGGCAGAGGTGTATAGAACCCGAAGCTGTGGCGTGACAAATGAAATACAACATGGCATACCGCCGATTCCGGCATATTGGAGAAGACAAGGTTACGATGGACTTTGCATTCTTTGCTATAGCTTTTAATATCAAAAAGATGTGCGCGAAACTTCTAAAAGCAGGAAAGTGGTTCATCACGGCTGCTAAATTTATGTTTATTGGGCTATTTGTAACAAGGGACAATTGGAATATAGCAACTTGTTACCAAATGAATCAAAAAAATGTGGCATAGAAAAAAGAGAATATAGACCGACTATAAAATATGAAAAAAGGTTGTGTCTGCATTTTGACACAACCTCTTCTTTTTGTAGAAATAGATACATGTTACGAATAACTCGCTTCATTAAAGCATCATCCCAAAACAAGTATCAATACCTCTGTGTAGATAACACATTCCTATTACACAGATAATTAAGAACCGCATTTTACTCCTGCGAATTAACCTCCACACTCACTCGTTCCTTTATAATTTTAGAATTCAAATACAAGAACGCCAAGCGGGGATTAGCTTCTTTAACAACAAGACTCAAAGAATCGGGAGTCAACAAACCGATTTTTTCTTTTGTCTCGTAAGGTACTTTCGTGCCATCCTCGGTCGTATCGAATCCTTTTATAATCATATAGCCATCTCTTATTTCCCACGTTTTTAAATCCAAGTCCGGAACATTAATAGCTTCACACACGCCACCTTTCTTAAAATGAAATCCTTTTAACTCTCCTGTCGACTGGTACGTGTAAGGATTACACCACTCCCCGATAATTTTCTTTTCCATCTCTTTCTGAGGGTTACTGGCACAAGCACAACAAAGTAAAGTCAAAGCAACATACAATAAATTTTTCATGATTCTTATTTTAATTAAATATTACGTTTATTTGAAATCGTATTTTTGATCCACGCCTCTTTCGTCTATATTAATTCCCTCTTTCATCCAACGAGGTAACGAGGCATCTTTTAAACAATGATCAAAGAATTGTTGAAGACGAATAGTCCAATCAACTTGAGCAGCCTTGTTATAAAGGAAATGTCCTTCTCCTTTATAATTTAACAACCACGCAGGTTTCTGCAAACGACGCATCGCCAGGAACAGATTCAAGCCTTCGGAATACGGTACCGCCTCGTCTTTATCACAATGAAAAATCAACAAGGGAGTCTGTATCTTATCTGCATAAAATATCGGGGAGTTTTTGATATACATTTCAGGATCATCCCAAAGCGTTTTTCCCATACGGCTCTGGGTCTCCTCGTACATAAACATTCTAGGCATCCCGCTCCCCTCGCGAATACCAGTATATGCCGATACCATACTCGACACGGCAGCCCCCGGGCTGGCACACTTAAACATATTCGTTCGAGTCACCAGATAAGCCACCTGGTAACCGGACCAACTATGTCCCTGTATCCCAATACGATCTTTGTCCGCAATTCCCCGATCTATCAACATCTGAGTCCCACTAACGACAGCATTGTAACAACTCTCTCCCGGAGCCCCAATAGTAAAATGCACGTCAGGCATAAACACCACATACCCGTTACTCACGTAAGTAACCGTGTTGATCATGGCACTGCTTAAAGAAGGTATGGGATACGAATGAAGCTCCCCGGTATGAGTCTCGTAAAAATTCACGATCACAGGATAACGTTTTGTTGAATCATAGTTATCCGGCAAATACAACAATCCCCGGTTCCGCTTTCCCTCGAAATTCGTCCACTCCACTAACTTTACACTCCCCCACAAGTAATTTTCCCGCTGCGGATTCGCATCCGTCACTCGAACCGGACGGGCAAAATCACATTTACTCCACCAAAGATCCCGGAAATCGGAATAACTTTGCCGGGTAAACAAACAGTATTTACCACCATCTGATAATTGATTGAAATAAAGATCGTAAGCACCTTCCATTAACTTTTTTACCTTACGGGCAGGAGTCAATACATATACCCCCTGATTCAAGGCTTCCCGATTCAATGCGTGTAATACAATATTCTGTTTCGGGTTGATCCAACGGGTTTCATAATCCGCTTTTAATAAACGCAATGAAATATCATTTTTCCGTCCCCAACCACCAGTCAGTGAATACGTCTGTTGTTTCCCGCTTAAATCCACTACCCACATATCATATTTGTCATACAAAACGACCTGATCTCCCCCTTCCAACCAACCGGCAATTCCATAAGACCCCGCGGGCTTCGGTTTGTCGTATTCCTCGTCATACATAGCATAACCGATAGGAGTTGAAACATCCGTTAACTCTCCCGTGGCAACCTCTAACTTAAACCACGTCTTTTGTCCGGCATGATATAACATCGCGTATTTACCATTCGGACTCCACACGGGACGCTGGTCGAAATCTTTAAACAATAATTTGCGCTCACCCGTTTCCAAACTTACCAGATATAAATCGGCCGTCACTCCATCCCGCCAATCCGTGAGCCCACGATAAGGGGTCTCGTCTCCAATAATCACGTGACTATACACATCACACCTCGGCGTGTACATCTGGTCCATTTCAGGCGGTGCAATCAACACGCATTTCTTTGTATCCACGTGATACACGTACTTGGGCATCTTCCGGCGCTTACTTCTTGATTCATACCTCTGACGACTTTGTGAAACTTCATCATCCCATTTCCATAATTCCAACTCGAAACTCTTGTCCGGTTCTACTTTAGGTTTACGTTCTTCCGGTTGTTTCAACCCGACATCCACGAAAATATATTTCCCGCTATTAAACACGGAATATATCCCACCCCGGACTTTATACTCTTCCGACACATTTATTTCTTTCGTATCCATCACCAAGCGGTAATTCCCATCTTTTAAAGAAAACGTGTACAATAAATCAGGATCGTTTAAATAAGAAGAATCTGAGGCTACCGAAAACACACCCTCTTCTCCTCCGGTATTTAACGAAAAATTCACAACCGGAGCCTTCCGATTATCATAAATCACCCGCTGTTTCCCCTGTACAGGCCCCATACACAAAGATTTATAACCATCATGCCTCCGGATATAGACTATCGATTTATAATCATCCACGGAGAAATAGTTTTCCACGCTATCTATCCGAACAGAATCTCCCTTTTCAAAATTCCAAACCACCAAACGCCGTCCCCCTTCTTTGCCCAACGGGTAAGAGTAAGAAATCAAAGGAGAACGCGATGACTCCCGAAAACCGTAAGGTTTATCCCAATAGGTCTTTTTCATATCCCGCAAGGAAAGGAGAAAAAGAGAATCTTTTGCCTGTTTCAAGGTATCAAGCGGAGAAGGATGTACCAAGTACCTCACCCCTTTTCCCTGATTAAAAAAACTCATTTCCCTCACGTTGGGAAACTCATATACTTTCCCGGACTCCATATTCCGCAAATAAGTCACGGGAACATCTTTATCATGTCCTTCCTGATCGATATAGACAAAACGATAAGTTACCCATTTCCCGTCTTCCGACATACGTTGTCCCTCGACCCTGCGCCATAGTTTGTAAGCCTCCATATCCAAAGGCTTTTTTTGAGACATACAGTCTGTTATGCATATAAATAACAGACTGTATATTACTAATATTATTCTCATAACGAGTTAGCGTTTTTTCAAAAAATAATCGATGTCTCCCTGATAATCCGCGGAATCATCTCCCAACAAGTATTTTGCAAAATGAAACCACATTTTTCGCTCGAAGAAATCCCCGTTCTCCCCGAAAAAGCCGTGAGAACTTCCCGGCAAAACAATCATATCAAAATTCTTCTTCGCCCGGATCAACGCATCCACCATCCTGTAAGTATGCGAGGGATGAACTGTTTTGTCCATATCTCCCGTCACGATCAACAATCCACCTTTGTAGTTTTTGGCTAATTCTTGATTTGTCTTACTTCTGGTTTCAAAAGTGATCTCCTCCCGATCTCCATTTACACTATCCTTGATCACACGTTTGTTTTCTTTCACCCCATAATGGATTTCTACAAATCCCTTATTGTATATATTATTGTCGTGATTACCCGCACAGGCCACCGCTGCACTATAAAAATCAGGATAAGTACAAATGGCTGCCGCCGTCATAAAACCACCTCCGGAATGCCCGTACATACCCACCTTTTTCCCGTTGATAAAAGGATAGCGATCAGCCAACTGCTCTATAGCATATTTATCGTCAGCCAAAGGATAATCCCGTTGATTTCCATACCCGTATGTATGATAAGCTTTACCTCGCATCGGTGTTCCGCCCCGATGTCCCATGGCCACCACGATGAAACCGACCTGAGCCAAACGGGTATTCATATCATCATCCAACGTAAAACGTGTTTGCACATACTCGTAAAATGGTCCCGGATAAACGGTAGAAATAATCGGGTAACATTTTGTCGAATCAAAATCCGCCGGTTTCCACATGATTCCGTATATGTCCGTAACACCGTCTGCCGCTTTCACTTTAAAGCGTTCCGGGGCACGCCATCCCAACTCATACACTCGACGCAAATCCGGTTTCTCCAATTCCATGATAATCTTCCCTTTCTGATTTCGCACCACGTTTACCGGTTCCAAATCAACACGAGAATAACTATCCACGAAATAACGATTGGAAGGAGATATTGTCACATCATGAGAAGCATCTTCCGGAGTCAGCAGAGTGATCGCATCTTTCTTATCCAAGTCTGCCCGGTATAAAACGTAATAATAAGGATCTATATTCTTCTCTTTTCCCAAACCGACAAAATAAATCTGCCGTTTCGCCGTATCTATTTTCTGGATAGGACCGGCAACCCAAGGGCCGGAAGTCACTTGATTCTTCAAATTTCCATCCTTGTCATACAAATAATAATGTCCCCAGCCGGAACGCTCGGACCGGAATAAGATCTCGTTTCCGTCATTCAAGAAATGAATTGCCCGCATTTGATAGTCCAAATAAGGCTTATCCACCTCATGAATTAAAACTTTCACATCACCAGTTTCTGTATTTACCATACAAATCTCCGTCTCATCCCACGTACGTTTATACCGCTGAAAATAAAGACGGGAACCATCATCGCTTGTGTATAGGAAATCAATATATTGATCTTTCCAACGGCTAATATCTATTTTTCGAACTTCTTTCGTATCCAGGTCTCCAATAATCAATTCATACTGAATTACATTTTTATCTCCGGCTAATTCAGCTTTATAAGTTTTCAACTTCGGACGAGGATTTGCCAATGCATCAATTAACCACAACTCCTCTACTTTACGAGCATCCTCCCGAATAGCATAAAACCGATGTCCCTTTTTAAGCCAACGAGCCTCACAACCGAAACGTCCCTCCATTTCTCCTTCGTCCTCCCGGTTGAAAGAATAATATTTTTCGCCATCATTTGTTAACTGAATTTCTGTTGTATCTTTCCCTTTGTCAGAATTTCCCACGGCATACAAATTATGATGTTTCGCATATAACATATAAGCACTATCCGCAGAATAATACATCCAATAAGGGGCATAACTTGTTCCTGTCCGACGTCCCTCGACCTGTAATTCCTTTGTATATACATTATAAGTAAAATTACGACCATCCATGCCAAAACGGATAGTTTCCCCATCCGGATCAAATTCGAAATGCAAATTCAATAATTTCGGATCGTAAGCACGACGAGTAATTTCACTAATTTTAGCCAATAACTCAGCATTGTCAAAAAGCAAGTTCTTCGTACGTTTTTCCGGGTCTACCAAATAATATTTATTCCCTTCTTCTGTCCCAAAAGAGTACCAAAAACGATCTGTATTATTGATATAATAAGGATGTATATCTAATGAATACTTTATTATCGGCATTGTTGTCAATTCCCGAAATCTCTCGGCCAAAGCATAATTTGCTTTTTGCTGTGCATTTACCGATCCTACAAATATCAAAAACAATATAACTAAAAACTTTTTCATACACGATTATTTACATACAAACATCCAACTGTTTACATCAAAAATTCGGGGGGGCTCCAAGTCCCCCCGAACACAACAATATCACATTTTAAAAGTATCCATCCTTAACGTCCCCCCAGCTGCTATACTTAAAAATAACATCTATAATCTTACCAAGTTCATGTGTTTCAAACAACGGAATCGTCTTGGTCATATCATTATCATCAATCTCAAATATGTACAAATCTCCATTTTCCAACCCAACTGCCACATGAGCATTAGCTTCATGTCGATAGGGATTGAAATCTTTGAAAGCAATAGAAGTAATCTTATGATCGAAAGTCTTGACAACCCCTTCTTTAAAGTTATCACGGTAATACTCATGGAAGTAAAGCGTATTACCGGAAGCGATCAACATGTAGTCGCGATAAGGCAATACGGCCATATCCACAAAATCAGTAAACATACTAGCCGACATTTCATGAATTCTGCTTTCCAATATCTTAACAGAACGACTCCCTCTTCTTCCAGAAGGATAAGTCTGGTAATTATTCATCAAATATTTCCCATTTTGATTAATAATCGTTACGTATGAATCCGAGTGATGGAAACCAGAACCGATCACTTTACCTTCTATATTTTGAAATAATGACATATCTACATCACTCTCCTCGGTAAAGAAAGGGGCTAACTCTGCATTATAATAAAAATCACCCGTGGGACGTGATTCCTTTTCCCAAATCCCATACAATGTGTTCTCCTCATCCAAAGCCAACAAATAAGGTGTCTGTGAATAAATTGAAGGAGTTATGGATTTAAATTTTTTCCCATCAAAAAGAGGTAGATCCGAATAAGTCCCAACATGATAGGCTTCCAAATCATAATTCTTTTTGTACAAAATCGTACCATCTGCATTCAATAAATACCCTCCGGAAGCAGACTGTGTTGCATCTACAACATTAAAATTAGACGGAGTCCCAACCAAAAACTCATCGGAAACAAAAACCTCTCTTTCCATTGAAAATCCATGCAATTCCAACGGCTGATCTTGTTGTAGTACCATAATTTCCCCGGGAATTGTAGCATAATCATCTTGCACATAGTGCTCTACAAGTTTCCGTGGTCCCGAACCCAAGGACTGTCCATCATTATGCAACGGATAAATATCCTTTCTCACCCCGATATAATTCAAATACTCTACCTCATCTTCTGTCTCTTCCTTTTTACCCATCACGATTGACAATATTGACTTATTCCCCTCCTCTGACAACACCATCCATCCCGTTTCATATTGAGATTGTACGGAGATCCTAATCAATTTATTAAAATGCATTCCCGATTTTTTATCAATCGGACAAAACGTTACATTATGAGTGCCTATATTATTAGACATAAAAGTATATGTAGGTTCCGTTGACACCAGTTCTGTTCCCACGTACCATTCAAATTCCAACTCCGGATTAAGACTGTCAATAGTAAGTACAACTTGGGGAGCTAATACAATTTCTTCCCCGGCATAAACGGAATAACTCTCTTCTATATTCTCCCATCTTTTAACTTCATTTATCTCCTTGAAACTCTCATCCAATTTGTTATCCAAACAACTTGTAAGAGAAAGCAGGGCAGCTATTATCAATAAATACTTTTTCATAAATTCCATATATTATTTTATCCAATAACAGGTACAGAAACCTCATCTCCATTTTCATCTATAAAAGGACCGTATTTTTCCAAATACCTTTTCAAAGTCAAAGCACACCGACGAATCATATCCGAATCATCAAGCGTAATCTCCGGAATACCCCCGTTAGCCTCAATCAGCAACTCGAACTTTTTGATGGTAAACTCACCCAAGTTTGCCCAGATCACCCATTCATCTTCATCCCACCATTCCGGTCGAGAAGCAATATCTGAAATTGATATAACTGCCGTACGGAAGGGAGTATCTCCTTGAGCATATTTTTCACTATCAGCAATTCTAAACACGACACGTCGTATCTCTGAAGATAAAATCTCACTATTCTTGAACGTAATATAAATCGTATCCGCTACTCGATCCTTATGAAATACAAAATCTCCCGATATATCATAATTTGCAGCATCCAATGTCGTTTCTTCTTTTACTACTTCTAACTTAAAAGAACAATCTTCATCAAACATTTTACCAGAAAGACTCATGGCAACAGGTACTGAAATATCTCCTTCAGGATAGAAAAAGAAGGATGTTGAAGTACTGTCATTTGTTGCATTCTTTGTAAAATAGATATATGAAACATCATTCGAATTTTCCAAAATTCCCCTTTCATCACAAGAATAAAGTGATACCAAGGCTATAAGAACTAATATATACTTTTTCATAATCCCAGCTATTAAATATTCTCACTATCCGGCACATCTAAAATAAAATTCTCTGATTTCCAATTACTAACAGTCGGCACGGACTGATTCAATCGTTTAAACATAAAGAATATCTGTCCTTCACCCAAAAATTCCCGACGGGCATCTGAAATTAATCTATCCATAAAATCAGACTTTAATGTGATTCCTGATAAATCAACATTTCTCAGATTACGTCCCTTTTTCACTTGCATCAAATAATCAATTGCCTCAGACGGGTCTTTATCAAAACAAGCCTCTGCTGCAATATAATAGATCTCACTCATACGAATAATCGGGATCAAATTCGAACTCAATATTCCTTCTGATGTTGCATTGTTTTGATAAGCATACTTCATCAAACGATTCACCGCACTCAATTGGTATCTTTTACGATAGTCATCCGTTTCACCATTAAACAAATTATCCACCTCTTTGACTACCATAAACAACTGCCCACCATCTGCATCAACCACATCATTTAGCGCCTTGTCCCAATCGGTTAACTTTGTTGAATAAAAACCGCACAAAATATCATCGTAAAATTTCAAATTCCCGTTTGCCATCTTACTTGCCGAAGTAAAATTATAATACCTCGTACTATTCTGGAAATCAATAATTTCTTTTGCAACCCGGTATGCTTCATTAGGCTGATTATTATACAAATATGCCCGAGCCAAAATACCGGAAATAGCATAATAATTCATTCTGAATCCCCTATAATAGAAAAAGCGTTCACCAATAGGGCCACTAAAACGCTCTGCAATCCTTAATTTACTTATATCAATAGAATCATATTTATAAACTAACTTTCTTGCATCTTCCAAATCCTGTATAACATTCTCCATGCACTCCTCTACGGACAACTTCACTGACAGTACTTCCGGATAACTTTTAATATACGGGATATAAGTTCCTTTAGGAGAAGTCACCGGTGCCGGAGCAAAAATTCGTAACATATCAAACTGAATAAAAGCACGTAATGCCAACGCTTCGCCTTCCAATAACGCTCTTTCAGATTCTTTAAGTTCAAATAAATCCGGGTCTGCATGACGAGCATGGGCGATCAAGTTATTACAATTGGCTACAGCATTATATCCTTCTTCCCAAATTGCCTGAGGCAATTTATGAAAATCAGTGTATTCATAATCGTAAAAGGCAGCCCCTTCCTTATACTGCCTTCCCGGATACTCAGACGGTATATTTGATACATTATAACATTGAGCTAACACATCCATCAAGCCCCAAGTCATCTCCCGGCCATACATATTTACTCCGGACAATGATTTATACACCCCGTTCAATACATTCCGATAACCATTACCGGTAGAAAAAACCTCGTCCTCACTGATTTGTTCTTCCGGTTGTACATCCAGCCAGCTATTACATGCTGAAAACAATACCGGTAATATACATATAAGTAGTAATCTATTCATTTTCATAACTCATCTTTTTTATTAAAAGCTTGCTCTCAACGTAAAATTCACGGTCTTGGCATACGGATAACTTGTACCCCTCTCCTGTTTGATTGAAGAGAAACGCAACAAATCATTCGTACTCACCTCTAATCTCAACACATTCAATCCTATTTTTTTGATCAATTGAGTATCGAAATCATAACTCAAAGTCAATGCATTCAATGAAAGCACGTTATTATCTTGCACGAAACGAGAAGAAGGTTTCGTTGTTGTTGAACGATCTTTAATATCTTTCAATGGAGTAACATCTCCCGGTTTCTGCCAACGATCCGTCAACACACGCTTATCCACATTACTATATTGAATATCCGCATTCTCCACCTTACTCACTAAGGTGGAGTTATACTCCTGCCCACCAAACTCGTACATGAAAGAAGCAAATAGCGAAAAGTTTTTATAGGAAGCATTAAAACCGAATGATCCTTGTCCCTTGGGTTCCGTATTACCAACAATCACCTGATCGGCCCCACTCCACTCGTGAGTAATAACTCCATTTCGGGTGATAAACAATTCTTGACCATTTGCCGGATCTATACCTAAAGAACGCATAGCAAAAATAGACGTCGTAGATCCACCTTCTTCATATTTGGTCTTCACCTCTGCCACATTGTTATTAGCTGGGTCATTATAGAATGCATCAACCTGTTCGTTATAAGCCTTCAACGCATCCGAAATCTTTACAATTTTATTCTTATTATGAGCGAAATTTCCCCACAAAGCAAACAACAAATCATTTCTTTGGATAATATTGGCTCGAATATTAAATTCGTATCCTCTATTCCGAATTTCCCCCATATTATCTTTATAAGAAGCAAAACCGGAAGAAGTCGGCACGGTTACGTCCGTAATCAAATCAATTGTTTTCTTATTATACCATTCCGCACTAAAAGTCACACGTTCATTCCATACCTGCATATCCAACCCGATATTGAACGTATTCGTCTTCTCCCAAGATAAATCTTTATTTCCAAGAGCTTTTAATTTAACACCATATCCCGTAACATACCATTCATCAAATTGAGCCTCGTAAGTCGTAATTGCCGAATAAGATGGGAAATTCACCTTACCGGTCTGTCCATAAGATGCACGTATTTTCAATTGATTAAAGATACCATTATTCTGCATAAATCCGTAATTATGAATATTGATACCCAAACCTCCCGACCAGAAAGGGGCCCATTTCTGATTAGAACCAAATTCAGAAGAACCGTCAAAACGGGCAGAAGCATCCAACAAATAAATATCATTATACGTGTAGTTCAAGCTGGCAATCATACCGAACAAACGAGTCTGACTCTGTGATTTTATCGGTTTATCCACGACTTCTGCCGCATAGTTAGAAGAATGAAATTCTCCTGAAGGAAATCCACGATAATGAGTGGACGTACTTTCCGTAAAATCAGAAGTAGCATTAAATCCCACAGACAAATTTATATTATTCTTGGCTATCGACTGTTGGTAATATAAAAATGCTTGAGCATCCCACATAGTTCTTTCACCTTTGTCCACGTACAAATCACCTGTCAGCAACTCATTGGAACTGGCTTGGGTTGATGACTTATTGGACTCAGGATCAACAAAACGTTCTCCTTTTGTAAATTGTTTGGTAACACTGAATTGGCCTTTCATTGACAGATAGTCATTGATAAACCAATTCACGCTGACATTATCAATAATCTCATCATACTTGTCGTAATCATAACTATGCAAACTAGCCTCATACAAAGGATTCAAGGCGCTCTGACCTTTAATTTGAGTAAATTGTAACTTTTTCCTCATAGAACCGTCTTCATTAAAACAACGGTCATAAGGTAATAACGTGGTATAATCACTAAAAGAACCGTACGGAGATTCCTGAGCTTTTACATAACCATAAGAAATATAATTCTTTACTTGGAAGTTTTTCAAACGATAATCCACTGAAAAACCGACTCCGGTTCTATTTCTATAAGATTTTTTCATCACGCCATTATCTCCGTTAAAAGAAGCATCCAACGCATAACGCAAATCCGAATTTCCACCTTCAATATACAGACTGTGTTTATGAGTGACCGCATTTCTCAACGGCTTTGAAATCCAATCCGTATCTGCTCCTTCTGCAATATTCTTATACCTTCTCCAATAAGAATCCTGTTTACTGATACTTGTGGCTCCTTCTTCAGGATCATACAGCCCTGCGAGACGTTCAATTTCCAACTTTTCCTCTGCATTAGCTAAATTATAATCCGATAAATCCGGGAAAGTCACTCCACCTGTCAAAGAATAAGTAACCGTCACCTCACCCGGTTTCGGGGCTACTGTCGTGATGACCACCACACCGTTAGCTGCACGGGATCCATACATGGCCGTCGCAGCGGCATCTTTCAAAATTGTGATACTCTCAATCCGGTTCGGGTCCATATCGTACACTTTCTGTACATCTACCTCAAACCCATCCATGATAAACGTCGGTAAGTTCGGGTTATTCTCCAAATTACCTTTCGTTGTGTAATTCGGATCCAATTCTTTCACTCCAATACCGGAACGTCCACGAATATACATTTCAGGCATCGCATTCGGATCTGATCCCCATTGATTATTCGTGGCAATACGAAAAGAAGGATCAAAAGTCTGCAAAGCTGCAATTACATTTGTTTGTGAAACTTTCAACAAATCTTCTTTTTTCACTGTCACAGAGCTCCCCGTAAAACTTTGTTTCTTGATCTGCCCGTATCCGGTCACCACCACCTCATCCATCTCCGTCACGTCTGCTTTCATGCGAACGGTTACTTCTTTACTCAGATCCTTCATCTTATTAACATCTAAATGCTGGGTTTCCATACCCACGAAAGAGAAGATCAAGATCAAAGAATCCTGTTTCGGCAACTCCATCTTAAACTTCCCGTCAATATCCGTCACCACACCAATCGTAGTTCCTTTCAACAAGATCGTTACCCCAGGCAACGTCTGTCCGGCATCATCAACGACCTTACCTTTCACAACGAATTTCTCAACCCCGTCTTTCTTTTTATCATCCGGAGTTATCACGATCAGGTTATCCACGATCTTAAAACTGTACTTAGTCCCCGTAAGGCAAGATTTCAGAACATCCTGTATAGATGCATTCGTGAAAGAGCGAGTGATATTCGTGACACTTTTGATTTCCTCATCGTTATACAAGAACTCGAAAGATGTCTTTTGTTTTAGTACACTTAGCACTTCACTCAACGATTGCTTTTCAAACTGTACAGTAATAGTCTGTTGGCCAAACGCATTTTCACTTGAAAACGCAAAATGTGTAAATAGTAACAACACCATCATTAGTTTGCAGCCTAATGACAACTTGCTACACCTGCTCACCCAGTTTTTAATTTTTCTTCTCATCGATAATTTATTTAGGTCATTTTTGCACACATCTTCCTGGACTTTCCAGCAGATTCTCGTGAATCTGCCTTCAATCCAAGCAATTGATGTTTATTAAAACTCGAAAAATTTATACATAACACACTTCTTCAACGAAATTATTTTTCATTGTTTGAAACACATCATTTTGTTTGTGGAGAAAAAGCTTTATATTTGTGAAATCCCCTTGGGGTTTATTTTAGTACACATTTTTTTATAAAGCCGGAGTTGCAGCTTCGGCTTTATGGTTTTCACAACTTCTCCATCACTGTCACTGTTCTACCTTTCACATCAAATTTTATATTTGTTGTTAAACTCAATAATTCCAACACATCAGTAATCTTGGCATAACGAGGTAAGTATCCGGTAAAATGATAATTCTTGACGGACTCGTTCATGTAAAACACATCAACCGCATACCAACGGGAAAGTTTCGTCATAATTTCCTGAACACTCTCACTTTTGAACCGGAAATTCTCGTACATCCAAGTCGTATACACTTCCACATCAACCTCCTCCACGCTCACCTTCCCATCTTTTATAATCGCCTGATGACCAGGCTTTAGAATAGTTAATTTTCCTCCCATATTAATTTCGACCTTACCCGTAGCTAACGTCGTTTTAGAAGTCTTATCATCCTCATAACTATTCACGTTGAACGATGTTCCCAAAACTTTCACCGCATAATCCCGACATTGCACAATAAAAGGTTTCGACTGATTTTTAGCGACTTCAAAATAAGCCTCCCCCGATAGATACACCAAACGTTGCTCACTATTAGCAAAACTTTCGGGAAAACGCAGTTCCGTTTGTGCGTTCAAATACACTCGGGTCCCATCCCCTAACGTAATTTTATATTCTCCTCCTCTCGGAATCTCAATCTTATTATATCTTATTTCCTTTACATTTTCCGCTAATTGCCGATCGGTAAAAACGACCTCTTTCCCATCATTTGCCGCCAAAGAAACCGCCAAATCGACCTGCTTCAACGAATCCAAATGATAAACATCTCCAGATGCTACAGTTAATTTAGCAATAGAACGTCCCGGAGTAATATTCTCTACCTTAACTACCGGAACAACCGCAGTTTCCTCTTTTAAAAAGAAAGTCATTGCTACTCCCAAAACAACCACCACAACAGCCGCAATTTGATATATCCTCATCAAATGCTTTCTTCTTTTTCTCTGGGCTGCTTTTTGTTTCACAACCTGCCAGGCGCCACCTGCATTATAAGATAATATTTTTTGAATATCTTCATATTGCATCTTTTCATCCAGAATCCGGACGAAAAGAGCTTCATGAGAATCGGACTCTTTCAACCATGCATTCAGCTTTTGTTGTCCTTCCTCATCTATTTCATTCCGCAAATACGCTAATATTATTGCGGCAATGTCATACAGATATGTGTTGCTATTATTTTTCATACACTATTATTACACGCCCCCCCCCAAAAGGATTAAACGGAATCTCATTTTTTCAAAAAAAAATACGATTTACTCCTTATTCCTAAATTATCACATACCTCATCATCCCTCAGAATAAAGGATTTAGCAACATTAACAATGAGAGAATATCTTTCAAATTTTCTCTTAAAATTTTTTTCCCGCGGGCTTTTTGCGCTTTTACCGTGTTAACACTCAAACCTAGTTCTTGTGCGGCACTTTCATTATCCAACCCTTGAAAATAACAAAGCTGAAATACTTTCCGACACTCCTCCGGTAATTTCTCAACAGCAGCAGCCAATTCCCGATGGATTTCAGTCAAAATAATACTTTCCTCAAAATTTTCAGCCTGCTCTTCATAAGCCAATGAAGCAATGTATCGATCCTTAGAACGAGTACTACGGATATAATTTAAACAAGAGTTTCGAATAGATAAATACAAGAAGTTCTTCAAATGGACTTCGGATTGGAAAAACATTTTTTTCTCCAACAGAGTAATAAAAACATCTTGTACAAGATCCTCTATCACCTCCTCGTCCTTCAAGAACCGGGAAGCGAAATAACAAAGAGAGCCGTAATACTCTTTGAATATTACCTCAATATTGTTAACTTGACCTTGTACACCAGTAATCTCTCGCTTTTCCATTCTATCAATTTTATTGACGAAATAAAACTGATAAAGAAATTAAATTCAACGACATCACGCCACCCAACAATACTTAATAAAAAACAAACAATGTTAATCAAGTTATTATTCGTATTTCGCTAAAGCCCTAATTATTTTAGGAATATCCGTGTTATCCAAACGTCCATTAAACCGTTCCGCACCAACACCGATAGCATATACCGGAACAACACCTGCCGAATGTCCCCCACTAGCCCAACTAATCTTGGCAAGACGATTCAGTATATTGATGGACAATTGAGCGATCGGCTCATTCTCCGAATACAAATTTTTAACCATTTCAACGGTCTTGCCCGAGAATGTTTCCCGATAACAATTTTTCAAGGCCTGTTCGTCTTCCGTTGATAAATTCACCATGTTCCAAAAACCTAAATTCTTCGCCAGAACTTCCTGTACATTCTCCCACTCCACCTGATTACTCTTCATATCTCGTAATTCCCGAATTTCACGAGTCAATTTCTCCAGAGACACCCTCTGATTCTCCAATACCCGAAGATTCAATTGATACGAGCCAGTCCCGAGAACGATCCCTCCCGTCTCGTGATCGGCAGTAACCACGATCAATGTCTCGTCCGGATGTTTCAAATAAAACTCGTATGCTTTTTGTACCGCATCAGCAAAATCTACCACTTCTCGAAAAGTCGTGGCTGCATCATTCACATGACAAGCGTAATCAATCAAACCACCTTCCACCATCAGGAAAAAGCCCTCCTTTCCCCGGTTTAAAAATTCAATCGCCCCTTCTGTCATCTGACTTAACGTGAGGTCATCCTCTTCCCGGTCTATCGCGTATGGTAACGTCGTCTGGGGACCGCCTTGAATAACAACCAATTTAGACGACTCGACCATTTTTTCCCGAAACATCTCGTTTCCCCGAACGACCAAATATCCCGACTCATGCAACAAATCAAAAAGATTCGCAGAATCTTTCGGGGATACGGATTGAATAATACCTCCACCGCCATATAAATCAAACCCGGTCCTGATAGCATCTTTCCCCAACTCGAAATACATCGTCCGCCGAGGTTGATGCCCGTAAAACGCTGCCGGAGTTGCATGATTCATCCCGACACTGGTAATAATCCCTACTTTACGTCCGGCCTCTTTTGCCCGCACGGCAACACTGTATAAAGGTTCCTTCTGATCCTTATCCATCCCGATCGTGTTATTCTTTGTCTTCTCCCCGGTAGCCAAGGCTGTTCCAGCGGCAGCAGAACAAGTAACACCATTATAAGAAGAATAAGTCGTTACATAATTGCGAATCGGGAAACTGGCAAAATTCAACCCTTTCACCCCGACAACACTATCCAGTTCGGCCAAATACATTTCTGTCCCGTTCACCTGATTCACCCCCATGCCGTCACCGATAAAATAGAACACGTACTTTGCCTGCCGGGCCTCATTACAACTTTCGAAAAAGAAAACCAACACTCCAACAAGCCAAATAAATAACAACTTTTTCATCCTCTTACATTTTATTCCTCAAAATTAGGCATAAAGCAACAAAAAGCCAAACATAACAATCATTATTTCCTCCCTATCGGAATCCCATCAGTAATACATTATATCACAACACCTTGTCATGCAAACGTATGCACGATTTTATGTTTTATAAGATGTTTTTTATCCAAAACAAATGTGTTAATTTTGCCCGGTTTTAAAACAAAAGCAAGGTATTTAACAATATATCAACAAAAAACAAAAACAATGATTTACTCACATGAAGTACAACACATGTGTGTTGTGAAAAAAGGACCGAATCACGGTCCGGCACCTATCCCAGAAGAGGGGAAATGGGTTCGTTCTAAAGAGATCAAAGACATTTCAGGATTGACTCACGGTATCGGCTGGTGCGCCCCGCAACAGGGAGCCTGCAAATTGACCCTGAACATCAAGGACGGGATTATCGAAGAAGCATTGATCGAGACAATCGGTTGTTCTGGAATGACACACTCCGCAGCTATGGCCTCCGAGATTTTACCGGGTAAAACTTTACTGGAAGCCTTGAACACGGATCTCGTTTGTGATGCTATCAACACGGCCATGCGCGAACTCTTCCTGCAAATCGTTTACGGTCGTAGCCAAAGCGCTTTCTCGGAAGGCGGACTTCCCATCGGGGCCAGCCTTGAAGATTTGGGTAAGGGCATGAGAAGCCAGGTCGGAACCATGTTCGGAACCAAGGCTAAAGGAACCCGTTACCTTGAAATGGCCGAGGGATACGTAACTCGCATGGGACTTGACGAAGACGGAGAGGTTATCGGTTACGAGTTCATCCACTTGGGTAAATTCACTGATATGTTGAAAAAAGGTATTGATCCCAAAGAAGCTGTCGAAAAAGCAACCGGATCATACGGTCGTTTCGCGGATGCCGTAAAATACATCGATCCGCGTCAAGAATAAACTAATTGTAAATTGTAAATTTTAGATTTTAAATTGAAAGTACCAACTCGAATTCTAAAATCTAAAATCATAAAATCTAAAATGAATTATGGCTTTATTTGAAAGTTACGACCGTCGGATTAATCAAATTAACGCGGTTCTAAATAATTACGGAATAAAAGACATCGAGGATGCAAAAGCCATCTGCGATGCCCAAGGGATCGACCCGTACAAAATGTGTAAAGACATTCAACCCATCGCGTTCGAGAATGCAGCTTGGGCTTATGTAGTCGGTGCAGCTATCGCAATCAAAAAAGGATGCAAAAAAGCAGCAGAAGCCGCAGAAGCTATCGGAGAAGGTTTGCAGTCATTCTGTATACCGGGATCTGTCGCTGCCGATCGTAAAGTGGGTTTAGGCCACGGTAACCTGGCTGCCATGTTGCTTCGTGAAGAAACCAAATGTTTCGCATTCCTTGCCGGACACGAATCTTTCGCCGCGGCAGAAGGAGCTATCGGTATTGCAAAATCAGCCAACAAAGTACGTCAACAACCGTTGAAAGTGATCTTGAACGGCTTGGGTAAAGATGCAGCCATGATCATCTCTCGTATCAACGGCTTCACTTACGTGCAAACCGAATTTGACTATTACACTGGAGAACTGAAAATCGTGAAAGAAAAAGCATATTCTAAAGGAGAACGTGCACAAGTAAGATGTTACGGGGCTGACGATGTTCGGGAAGGTGTAGCCATCATGCGCCACGAGGGAGTCGACGTTTCCATCACCGGAAACTCAACCAACCCGACCCGCTTCCAACACCCGGTTGCCGGAACATACAAGAAAGAGTGTATGGAAACCGGAAAAAAATACTTCTCAGTTGCCTCCGGTGGTGGTACCGGACGTACCCTTCACCCGGATAACATGGCAGCCGGACCGGCTAGCTACGGTTTCACCGACACGCTTGGCCGTATGCACGGTGACGCACAATTCGCAGGTTCATCCTCCGTTCCCGCACACGTGGAAATGATGGGATTCCTCGGAATGGGTAATAACCCGATAGTTGGAGCCACCGTTGCTGTTGCGGTTTCAATCGAAGAAGCAATGAAATAGTATTAAAACATTACTTCATAAAAAATCCAGGATTTCAGTCCTGGATTTTTTTATGCCACAACCACCCTTTTATGCTTCCAGCGCCGATGAGACCACAGCCAATACGCCGGCTCCTCTCGAATAAAACGTTCCAACATCCGGATATGCATTCGAGTCAATTCCCCCGGTTCCAGGCTTTGCGGATCGGAACACAAATCGTAAAACTCGGCATGATAATGGCCCCGTTTCACCTTACGCATATTCACAAAAACCACCGGTTGGTTCAACTTTCGGGCGATTCTTTCTGTTCCCTCCAGCACAGCCGTATCTTGATTCAGGAAACGAGTCCAAAAATGAAGAGAACGTCGGTTAGGCGTCTGGTCTCCGATAAATCCGGTCATCGTAATCTTTCCTTCCTGTTGATTCCTTAACATCACCCGTAGCGTATCCGCTTTTGCCAAAGGCGTGGCCCCGAAGCGGCTCCTAATTTTACAAGTCATCCGGTCAAAGATTTTATTATGTATCGGTTTATAAATCGGGACCAACTCGACATTCTTCTCCCACAACTTATAAGAATACATCATCTCCCAATTCCCGTAATGCCCGGAAAAAGCGATCACGCTACGTCCTTGCTCGAAATAACGATGTGGCACATCCACGTTCACCATGACACAGCGTCTCTTGATCTCGTCCTCCGTGATATGCCACAATTTATAAAACTCGGCAAAAGTATCACACAAATGGCGATAATACTTCCGGGCAATCCGCTTTCGTTCCTCCTCGCTCTTCTCCGGGAAAGAATTCCGCAAATTCATATCGACCACTTTCCGACGATAATGAACACCATAAAACAAAATAACGAACAACACGTCCGTCATCAAATACATCACGGGTAGAGGCAGAAAACTAACTCCCCACAACATTCCATATCCCAAATACGAACATAGATTAACTAATAATTTCATCTAAAAAGTATAAATTTCACACGCATCTTAAACTTGATTCCTACAGCAAGTCAATCAAAGATAACACAATTATCAACCATCTGACAAAAACGATCCAATATTTATACTTTTTCTACACAAATTGCATTCTAAAGCTCCGGCTCACTCTTTTAAGTTCTGTATCAAAAAACAATTTCAAAGTTGATTCCTGTTACTCGTTTAAGTCAAGGAACAGCAAGTGTGGAGCATACTCTTGATGATAAATAATCCCAATTAATATCTAAATTCTTTATTACAAATTGATCACTACCTAATGAATACCATCATAAACCTTATAGATACCTTATAGAAACCTTATATGAACCTTATATATAATAAGGTTCATAAAGTATTTTTATAATCTAAAAAGAATATATCTTACGTATTTCATCTAGTAGTAATCAACTATTTATCATGAAATTACTATTGTACTCGTCAGCACATATTTCCGATCTCTTCGCATTTTTCCACGGAATTATGACATAAGAGCCTATTAACAGTCAATTTTGTGCATAATCAAGCCTCAAACCGGATCGGCCAAACCCGTCCGGTAACGATCTACCACCTGATTGCCAAGGGTACCATCGAAAAGAAAATCATCCGCCTGTATCACACGAAAATACTAAGCCTTTCATCAATTTAGATAAATCATTGATGAAAGGCTTAGTATTCCCCATTTTATCCCTCGACTATTTCTTGAATATCTTTTCTAATTCTCGATCAAGCCCGGCCGAGTCGCCAACATATTTCACCACAATCTTTCCCTCCGGATCTATCAAAATTTTAGTCGGAATTGCTGAAATATCATACATCTCGTTGAGTTGTTTTTGCTGGTCCCGTTTTTCGTAAATATTCATTTGCGGCCAATCTATTTTATCTTCTTGGGCAGCTTTCTTAATGACTTCATCTTTACGGTCCGAAGCAATTCCCAGAAGAACAAAATTTTCACCCTTGTATTTTTGATTAATTTGAATCAGATGGGGATGACTTTTCCGGCAAGGGACACACCAAGAGGCCCAGAAATCCAATAACACGTATTTCCCCCTGTAATCTGCCAAATGAATATCTTCGCCCGTGTAAATATTCTTCAACGTGAAATCAGGAGCCGGAGCGCCGGGAGCCAAAGCCGTTCTAACCCGAATTAATTCCGCAAGTTTCTTTCCGGCCTCAGATTGTTGCACCTCGTTTGAAAATCGATCATATTGTTGTTTCAATTCCCCCGCAGTCTTACTGGTCAAACCGGAATTTAAGTATAACCACATAGCGTATTCCCGGTTCGGGTGAGAAGTAATCCACTCCGTTGTACGTTGAGAAATTCGTTCCCGCAAAGCATTTTGTTGCTCGAAAACATTCATCTTGGCAACCGAATCATCGGCCAACACGGCATCATTCAACGCATCGTGTAGAACGTTTATCTCTTTCAGCTCTTTCAGATTCAGATGTTGTAATTCCATCATTCCTTGGTTAAATTCATCTTCGCTTATCACCTCCACGAAAGGAAAATCTTTCTGGTCACCTTGAATCTCAATTTGGGTCCCGGGACTGACAAAAAAGGTCAAATCAAATTTCCCGGACAAAATCATTCCCCTCTTCCCTTTCCATTTCGCCCGGCTTACTTCCTGCTCTTTTTGAGATAAACGCATAAATGTCAGTTGCTGTCGTTGATCCGCTTTCCCGGAGTACACGAACTCACCGTTCTCCACTTTCAAGGTATCAAACTTGGAATCCCCGCTCTGCCTGTCAAAAACGATAATTTTTATATCTTCACTCATCCCGGATAATTTCCCTTTCACCATGTAACTATCCGTCTGCCCCATCATTTGCTGTATTCCACAAAATAAGCAAATGAATTCGATCAATACTATTCTTTTCATTATATTTCAATTTATGTCATGACTAACTATTAATTATTATCCACCCATCCGCTATTAAAGCTCATCACCTTGGGCGGGATCCGATAAGTCAACCGATCTTCGGTCAACGTGTAGGTTTGTTCACCCACTTTATGAGTATAATTTTTCTTATCATCTTGGAAAAGCGGGTCATTCCACAAACGGCGGATGTCGAACCAGCGCATTCCACTCATCATGAATTCACGTGTTCTTTCCTCCAACACGAAACGGATCAATTTTTCTTTACTATTCACGCTCGCCGGGATAGCGGCCTCTGCTGCCGGCATTCTCTTTTCTCTCAGTGTCAGTAAATCCGCTCTCGCCCCTGTTTCGTCCCCCGTACGGGCCTTACATTCCGCCAGCATCAAGTACAAATCCGGGAGATCGCCACAAACGGTAAACATGTAGCGACACACTCTCTTCGAATAAGGCCATTGAGTTACCCCGGTATAATCCTTGTCACTGAAAAACTTCGCCCGATGGTCATTCTTCGAGTACAAAGCCATGTATTCCGGTTTCACGTACACTTGCGGGGGATACAGGAATAAAGTAATCGGCAGGATACTTACCTGTTTGTTGTATATCAATTCATTATTATCTTCACTCAAGTTGATCGGATAAGTACACGACATTCCCCATGTATTGGGAGCTCCCGTGTAACCCCAATTATAAATCTCTTGGTTATAATCAAACAATTCCAAGATAATGGATGAATTTTGAGTTCCCTCGTAGGCAATTTCCAAAGCCTTCAAAGCTTTACCGTATTCACCCATTGCCATATACACTTTACCTAACATGAAATAACCGGCGGCACGATACACCCGCTGACGATGTTGAGTCTGTAACGGTAAATCAGGACAAGCTTCTTCCAATTCTTTGGTAACAAAATCATACACGTCTTTTACCGTTCCCCGGGAGAAAGAGGTCTCCCCTGAATTAGCCTTTGTCACGACAGGCACACCGGGATCAGTTGCTGCCGTCGCTTCTTGATAAGGTTTACAGAAGAATTGGGTCAGATAAAAATGCATGAATGCACGTCCCACCCTAGCCTCGGCCAAAAGTTCCTTTTTCTTCTGGGTCGTTCCGTCCTCGGCATCCATCACACCGTTGGCGATAACATTGTATAAATAAATCTGCTGATAGGCCGCACTCCACTCGGCACTGTAATCTTCTTCTAAGAATATATCCGGATCATACGTGTATGCCGCCCGGGCCGAACGTCCCATATTAGCGTATGACGCCTCATCCGTGATCAGTTCATCCGTCATGTAAATAAAATATATCTCGGATTGCTGTGCGGTAATGGAACCGTTTTCATTTACTTTTGAAAAGATCAGGTTTGTCAGGATCGTGTTGTTAAACAACCCGTCATAATGAGCAATCTTTTCCGGAATATCCTTCCCTTTAGGTTTCACATCGAGGAAATCATCACACCCGCAAAGCAAAAGACCCCATAGCAGGAAAAATATATTGTATCTCGTTTTCATATCTTTTCGCATTATATTATTACTTAAAATTAACTGTCAATCCAATCGACCAAGAGGGTCCGAACTGGGTTGCCCGCACGCCATTCCGTAGATTCATGGCCTCCGGGTCTATACCTTGATGATTGGCCGCCCAGTAGAATAAATTGGATACTTGAAAACGTATCTTGATATTTTCTGCCGACAGACGATCACAGATTCCACTAGGTAAAGCATAGGCCAAGGATAAATTACGCAATTTTATATACGACGCATCCAGCACCTGTTGATCCGAGAAACGATAGAGACTTATATCCCGACGAGTAGTTGAAGTCTTCGAGTTCGCCTCGTAAGAAGGAATATCCGTAATGTTTTCATCCCCGGGTTGACGCCATCGTTTGTCGAAATCCTTGTGCAAGTTCGAGGTGATACGCCCGGTATAAAATTGATTGACATCATTCCGCATTTTATGTCCCAAGTTATAGACAAACATACATGACAATTCTATCCCCTTGTAGCTAAACGTGTTTGTCAAACCTCCATACCAGGGAGCCTGCATGGTTCCCATATAGCGCATACATTTCAAATCAGTAAGGTCCTGTGTCAGCTTCACTTTCTCCCCGTTTTCATCATACACTTGCGGGTCTCCCATATTATCCAAACCTGCCCAGCGATAAGCAAATAAACTACCGGCAGCATATCCCTCTACATAGTTTTCATAGATAATGCTGGAAGGAGATAAGGCATTTGCAACGGATAACTTTTCAATCGTGTTTTTATTGTAAGTCAAGGTAAAATTCGTTGACCAGTTAAACACGCCACTCATATTCTGACTATTCAGCGAAAATTCAAATCCCTTATTCGTCATCGTTCCCAAGTTTGCCAAGGCATTCACCCAACCCGTAACAGGATTCAATGGCACGTTACCCAACAAATCGGTTGTCTTTTTGAAATAAGCATCCAAGCTTCCGTTCAAACGTCCTTGTAACACGGAAAAATCTACCCCGACATTGATTGTCCGGGTCTTTTCCCAAGTCAACTTATCATTAGCCGGGGTCACCACGTTATACCCTTTCCCCGGATAGACGGCATCCCGTGTCACGACCAATACATCATAGGGCCCCCCCAACCCCGGATCCGGAGAATTTCCTCCCAAACCGTAGCTAAAACGAAGCACCAAGCGATCGAGCCAACCGATATGCTGCATGAAATTTTCTTGTCCCAAGGTCCATGCTCCACCAACAGACCATACCGGTTTGTATTGAACACTCGGATCACTCCCGAATAGATTTGATTGGTCCACACGGATGCTGGCATTCAGCGTGTACTTGGAATTATAAGTATAAGCCCCGTTAGCATAGAAAGAGACAAAACGATACTCGGTCTCGCTATCCGTGAAATGTTTCTTTGTCAATTTGTTCACGGCAGACGTTCCTTGTTTTAAAATCGGATTCTTGATCCCGTTTTTTATTAGTTCGCCCTCGTCATAAGAATTATACGTCATTGTCTGCGGGTCATATCCCCTAGAGAAGGTGCCATGACTATTGGTCAAAGTCCCCCGAACCTCCATTCCGGCAAGACCGGTCACGTGAGAGGCACTCTCTTCAAAGTTTCGATCATACATTAACTGGTTACGTACAGTCCAATCCGTGTTATACGTCGAGGTATTCGTGTAATGACCTCCGGTTTCCGGTAAATAGAACGTGGGTACCCCGTTCTCTGTCGTGGCAGCTTGGGCAAATTCCACTAATTCCCGACGCACGGAGAAGGATTCTTGGTCATTAAATTGTTCGGCTTTACCTTCGCTACGTTGGTATTGGAAACGACCGCTATAACTCAAGCCCTTCCACAGTTTGATTTCAATTCCGGCATTCACCCGGGCATTCAGAAGTGTCGATTTATTGAATCCATCCCGATTGTCTTCCAAAGGAATATAATCCAGACTAACTCCACTTAAATTCTCGTAATTCAAGCGATCCGGCTCGTAAAAATTCAACACGGAATGAGAAAGTGCATCTCCATTCTCATCCTTGAACATCATATAGGGTAATATACTATTATTCACCGAATACATGGATTTATCTTTTTTATCTGTCATGGCCAGATTGACCGTCAAATCAATTTTCAACCAATCGGTGAAATTAAAATCCTGTTTCAGGTTTAGCATATATTTATTCGTCCGCACTTTATCGTTGGTCTGATCATTACCGAAACCCAAGGACCCGTAATAACGATGTACCCCGCTTCCCCCCATGAAGGAAAGGCTATGATTGGTGAAAAAAGCCGGTTGCATGAACAAATCTTCGATTTGCGAACGATTATTCAGAGAGGCCAGTCTCGCAAGTTCCTCATCCCTTTGTACCTCGGTATACTCCTTATTGATAGCTTTGTACATCGGGAGTTCGTGAGGATACACGATCGGGAGGAATCCGCTAATACCATTGTTGGTTGTCGTTACCGCATTCCAAGTATAAAATTCCGAATCAAATATTTCCGTCGCACTTTTGATTAACGTGCCGCTTGACATATACTGCATATAACCGAAATCAGGCATTCCCTTATAAGTAAAGGAACCGTCATAACTAATTTTAATCTTCCGATCGGTATCTTTACCTTTTTTCGTCGTAATCACGACAACACCGTTAGCTGCCCGGGCTCCCCAGATAGATGCTGCCGTTGCATCTTTCAAAAACGTAATGCTTTCAATGTCATTGCTATTTACCATGTTCTCGAAATTCTCTGAACTCATGGCAACCCCGTCAACCACGAACAACGGACTCCGGTTGGATGAAATGGAAGTTAATCCCCGGATCAAGTATTTATCCTGTCCGTCGGCATAGTTGATATTCAAACCGGAAGTCAATCCCTCCATACTTTCCAACACGCTACCGGTCAATCCAACACGCTCTTTAATCTCGCTACCGGAAACAATACCGAAAGAACCGGCATTTCTCTCTTTTGACAGGGTTTGGTATCCCGTCACGACCACTTCCTCCATCTGCTCCACATCTTCTTCCATCACGATATTCAGTTTTTTGCCGGGAGTATATTTCACCTCTTGTTTTTTCATTCCCACGAAAGAGAAGACAAAAGTGACCGTGTCTCTCGGAATCTTAATCATAAAGTTTCCGTCAATGTCGGTTACCACCCCGTTATGAGTTCCCTTAATCAACACCGTTACTCCCGGAAGTGGCTCTCCTTTTTTATCCTTTACCGTTCCGGAAGCCTGTTTTGTTTCCTGCTTTTTCACCTGACCGCTCTTCGCTAGAATATAAATCACATCCTGTTCGAAGAAATAACGCAACGAAGTGTTGTCAAAAACCTGATCCAACACTTCCCGCACCGTTTTCTTGTCCGCCTTCACATCAAAAGCTGTCAGATTTTTCACGTGTTCTTCATTATAAATGAAGCGTAACCCAGTCTGTTTCCATATTTCCTGACACAACGTGTTCACGTCGCATTGATGCAAATTGAGGGAAACAATTTGCTCCTGCGAGTAACCATTCGCCATGGCCCCGGAAACGAAAAAGAAACAAAAAATCATCAACAGTCTCATAATTTTAAAAGTCTTTGATTTTTTCACGCTGAAAACAGCGCTTTTCCAATTAGATTTCATAACTTTGTTATTAAAGATTATACATTCTGAATAGGTATCCGCTTGCCAATGGACCTATTCATTGATCTTTCAAAAGGTGGAGATGGGGGAAACATCTTCACTTTTTTTATTTACTACTTACTATTACTTTATTTCCTTGTACTTTAAAACGTGCATCTGATATTTTTTCAAAAGAAACAAACAATTCCCGTACGTCCTTGTAACGTTTCAAGTTTCCGGACAATCGTACATTCTGTAACCTAGCATCCTGGTAAAGTACTTCCAACCCGTACCACCGACTCAATTTATCCATAATCGAATTCAGAGATTCATTCCGGAAAATGAAATCCCCGTTTTTCCACGACACGTACGCCAATACATCCACATCCGCCACCGTGATTTTACCCGACACTTGATCAAACACGCCTTTCTGGTTAGGTTTCAACAACACCTCTTTTCCACCTTGATTCATACTCACACTTCCCGTCACGAGAACCGTCTCGATGTTGTTGTAGGTATTCACGTTGAATTCCGTTCCGTACACTTTGACTGACATATCATCAACCTGTACCAAGAAAGGCTTTTCCTTATTCTTGGAAACCTCAAAATAAGCCTCTCCTTTCAAATAAACGACCCGCTCTTTTCCATTAAATTGTACCGGATAACGCAACTCGGTCTCGGCATTCAGCCACACATGGGTTCCGTCGGACAAAGTTAGATTAAATTCTCCTCCTCTCGGGATAACCAAACGATTCATTACTCTTGCCGTATCCTTGGTTATTCCTCCTTTACCCTCGGCTGACTGGTAGGAGATTCGACCTGTTTCACTCACCACAACAGAAGTTCCGTCCTTTTCTTCCAATTGCCGGGAAACATTACCCATCGCCACTTCCTCTCCCGAAGACAACACTAATATGGCCTGTGATTTTCCCGGTTGAATGGTTACCTTTTTTGCCACCTGTACCGGTTTTTCCTCTATCTCTCCCGAATTCCATAATAGCATTCCACCCACACTCAGTAATATCACCACGGCAGCGGCCACGCCATACCAAACTTGGAGAGAAGAGTGCTTTCTCAATTTTTTCCGCAAGACATTGAAATCCAATTTTACCTCCCGGGCATATACACCCCATTGAAATTCCAGATGTACCCGTTGAAATTCCCGAAAATATTCCTTGTTACATTCACACTCTTCGAGCCATGCCTTGACTTCCTCCCGCTCGACATCATCCAGCTCATCAAGAAGATACGCCAGTAATTTTTCATCTATTTCGTTTTGCTCTATCATAGTTATAATCCATTTTATAACTATAATACAGTTCAACAACAAAAATCATTGCTCTAAAATCAAACTTTTTTCAAGAAAAAACAAATAGATTGCCAATTTATCGTTATTATCAGACCGTTGACGTAGTTTTTTTAATGCTCTTACCAGAATACTATTTACCGTGGCAACAGATATTCCCAACTCATCTGCCACATCCTTATATTTCATTCCTTCCAAATATATTTTACGGATCACGTCCTGCGCCCGGGGAGTCAATTTTTCCAGTTCTTCCTCTACACGTCGAAAAACTTCGTCCTCAAAGTTATCATACTCCTTCCAAGGACTATCGTAGTAAGCCACATCACAAGCCCGGCGCAGAGGATCAATTTTATCTAACTGGTTTAATGCCAGATTACGAATAGAGGTAAACAGGTAAGATTTCAACGTTTCCGGAAGTAACGCGGAATAAGGTTTTTCCCAAAGTTTCACGAAAAAGTCCTGCACAATATCTTCGGCCCGCTGGGTATCATGTAAAAAAGTCGTGGCCCAAACCACCAACGGCTTGTAGTATTCACGAAACAGAAGTTCCATTCCGCCAATCTTCCGCACTTTTAATAACGAGCAAATCTCTTGATCTATCGGACGCATAACTTTTCCACACTTGAACTATACAAATATAGGAGATTTAATTTCCGGAACAAAAGATAATATGAAGTTCTTGTTTCCGTATACAACGAATTAATGCCGCAAAAGCTGCTGAATAAACATCTGCAATAGTCTCGGTTCCAATAACACGGGAAAAATCAAGCCGAACACCGCTCCATAGAAGTGGGCGTTATGATTGATGTTATCACCATCTCGTTTTGCCATGTATTGGCAATAAAGCAAGTAGATAAAACCAAACACGATACCGGGAATCGGAACGATCGCGAAGAAGTAGATCTTATCCCAAGGATGCAAAAATATCGCCGTGAACAAAACAGACGAAACTGCACCGGATGCCCCAATGGAAGAATAGTATTGATTGTTCCGGTATTTCCACACATCATATACCGAGGCTGCCACCATTCCCCCGAAATACAGGATCAGAAAACTGGAGCTACCGAATCCCCATGCAACAAACTGGTTCTCCACGTATAACCCGAAAGAGAGAAAGGTAAACATATTCACGATCAAGTGCGTCCAATCAGCATGAACAAAACCGTGAGAAATAATCCGGTACCACTCTCTGGAATGTACCATTCGGTAGGGATTACACGACAATTTATTGAACAGGGAATAATTATTAAAACAAGCAATTGACACGACAACCGTGGCAATAAGTATAATGTAAGTCATCATAATCTACTCTAAAAAATAATGTTATTAAATACCCTCCCGATTCTCCTGCATCTCATCTTGCCTGATGAACGTACTCCGACTCGCGTAAGTTTTGTCATCTCCATGAATATACAGAAGAGTCCCGCCTTTAATCTTATCTATAATTTTTTTACTCACGGCTAACGGCAAAGCCGGACATCCCAGGCTGCGCCCCAAACGACCGCATGACCGGATGGTTGACGGATCAGCATAAGCCGCCCCATGTACCACGATTGCCCGTTCTTTCGCCTTGTCATTAATTCCCCGCTCCAGACCGTTCAACACCAAAGAATAACCGTTCTTCCCGTAATACGTGTTCTCCGTTTGGTAAAAACCCAACGAACTCTTGAAAGAACCTTCCTGATTGGAAAACGAGGTGGCATACTTTTCCCCACTATTCCGACCATGAGCCACGTAAGAAATAAACAGAACTTTCTTCAACTTCAAATCAATCACGAACAAGCGTTTTTCCGTGGAAGGTTTCGTAAAATCAATTACCGTAAGTATATTTTTGTCGAAACTGCCCATCCGGTTATACCCCGCGATAGCCCGCTCGAACACCGTGTAATCAATCGTTCCCTCTAACGCCATTTCGTGATAAAGCATCCGACTATTGGGCATAGACGGCCTCTCTGCCGCTATCCCTAATAGCGATCCCCAACAAATTCCCCCGATAATCAAGATAAGCGATAACGCACGCATAAAGTCATTTTTTCATCAATCAAACACAATTACCAACGTCTTTTCCACCTCCGCCCAATCGTACATGAACTTGGCATGTGATGTCGCATTCCTCACGCACATATGAGACCGGGGTGTCGTTCCGAGCGTCCAGCTATATTCAATCAACTTGTTATCGGGATAATTGACCGGAACCCCGTGTAAATAGGCTCCCCCGGTAAAACGACTAGCATAAGGTGCGAAACCACCTTCTTCGTCTGACCCATCCTTCAAGAAAAGCATCTCCAACAATTTCCGCTGTATAAAATAAATTCCCGGCGGTGTCGGTTGCTGGTAAGGCGGTCGGTTAGCTCCCGTCGTTATCGGGTTCATACTTCTCACCAACCAAGTCGCTCCTTCTTGTTCCAAAGTTGCAATATTCTGATTCGTTCGGTCAACAAATATAACTTTTTTAATCGAAAGAGGCCCTATCAGTTTCATGTATTTTTTAGGAACATGCCATATTCCTCCAAATGTTACCGGAATAATCTGAAAGTAATCGGCACTATCGCTGATCACGGAAACATAAGCCCCGTCCCGTCCGTAGCGTTCCGGCACACGGACATCATCCAGCCGGTAGAGGGGAATTCCCTGATAACGATTCACTCCGAAGGAATCCTGAATCTGCTTGTATCTATTGGTCACGTATTTTCTCGTGAGAGGCGGTTCTCCGTTTACATTCTTATAATTCCGCAGCATCCCGTACCCATCATTCCTTTCCTGAAAAGCCTCCAGCGAATCCAAAAACATCGAAATTTTATCCCATTGAAAACGCCTCTCCTGCTTCCCGTATTTATAGGTATCCTGCAACGTATGTTTATCATACAGTAATTTCTTTTCGATCTTCACGGCAAAACTATTCCACCCCCACCCCATCAAAAAGAGAATTGTAATATAGTGTCTTAATATCATCATTTTTCATTACCTTTTTTAAAAAGATACGCTGGCAAAGAAAAATGGTTTACATACGGTATTCAAAATTCATGGTTTCCGAATAAAAATAACAACGCCCGGCAAAAATTTGCCGGGCGCCGTCACGTTTTATAATTGAAATGTTGAAAGTAACTTATGCAGGAATCAATCCGGTAATCAAGATCAATACCAACAATCCCAAGATGGCGTACAACTCCGGGAACACGGCCAGTACCATCGTGGTACCGAACACGTTATAACCGCTACCGATTGCCACAATACCATTAGCACATACCTGAGCTTGACGGATTGCAGAGAAGAAAGCAACCAAACCAAGACCTAATCCAGCTCCGAAGATAGCAGAAGCAGGGCCCCAACCCATATCCACGTTTGTCAAGAAACTACTTAATAAGAAATATCCCACAAAACCATACAAACCCTGAGAAGAAGGTAGCGCAGACAAACCGATATACTGACCGGATGCGGTCGGATTTTTCTTCAAAGCACCTACTGCAGCATTACCGCAAATAGTAACTCCATAAGCACTACCGATTCCTGATAATGCCACCATCAATGCAACACCTAGATAAGCTAATAAAATTGGTTCCATAATTCTAATCTATTTAATTTGTTATTTTTATAATCTTTATTTTTAATCATTTACTTTTTTTCTAAAGGGAGCGTATTGTTTACCACCGCCTTCAAACCCGGCATTCTTGTAGAATTCCACGAAAGTCAAACGCATCGGATGGACGAACGAACTGATCATACACAATCCGAAGTTAATCGAATGACCGATAAGCAGGATCAAGAACACGGCTATGAATTTCACGATAACTGGTAATCCATCCGTGAGCTGAAATGCCAGAGTGTTGAACACTCCTCCCAAGATACTTCCCGTCAAACCGATTGCAAATAATCGGATATATGAAAGCGTGTCACCCAGTAATCCCGTTGCCATATTGTATGTTCCCCACAATCCGGACCCGAAATTCGAAAATATTCCTTTGCCCGGAGAATTGTAGAAATAAATCGTAAGCGCAGCAAGCCCCAACAGAGCGTAAAGCACATACTTCAAACCTTCCGGGATCACTATGCTTAACATCGGCAAACCGATCAACACCCCCAATAGGATAATGGCAACCACCCAACCTAGCGTCGATATTGCATATTTAAATCCGAACTGTTTCGTCAATCTTGCAGCATTCAGACACATTCCGTAAAGGATCTGGATAATACCCACGGCAACCGCAACAATCATCATCGGGTTATATCCTCCCAGATATTTCCCGTAATTCGCTTCTGTCAGGAAGAGAGACTTCACGCCAGCCAGCCAAGGCCATTCCACGGAATCCAACGCGATACCAAAAAAAGAACCTGTCAGCAAACCGACTATCACTGTCATAATTCCCAAATATTGCCCCAGCACAAGATACCCTTTCACCGAAGGCGAGGCTTTCCGACCGATAATGAAACAAGTCAGCCAAATGATCAATCCGTAACCGCCATCGCCCATACACATTCCAAAGAATAGCATAAAGAACGGGGCCAAGAAAGGTGTCAAATCCAACTCTCTATACTGCGGCAGAGCAAACATCTCTGTCACCGGTTCAAAGAGCTTAGAATAAGCATTATTTTTCAACTGCACAGGGACATCATCCTCCGGAGTCGGGCGGGTAAATTCGAAGTACACCTCCTTCGTTTCCAAGAAACTTCTCATTTCAGCCTCTCTTTCCACCGGAATCCATCCTTCCAAAGCAATGACTTTCTCGTCGATCAGATGTTGAGCGGCATCCTCCACTTTAATCTTGTCTGCCACCTCGGTAATCTTCAAACGATATCTTTTCAACCGTTCAATCGCATCCTGAGAAACAGTATCCAACTCTTTCCCGATGTTCACGGATTCCTCTCGCAAAGCCGTAATTTGCTTTGCCAGCTCTTCTGCCGTGGCTTGAGGGAAAAGATAAGGATCAGCCTCCAGGTTCACGCTTGTCCCGGCAGGAGTAACGGTAACAAAATATTTCTGTCCCATCATCTCGCTGATTATAACAGCGTCATACATCTCTTCCCATTCCGGCTGATACTTCTGTTCCGGCGCGGAAAAGAAATGAAATTCCCAACCGGCAATCTCCAATTTTTGGATCATCTCCCGGGAAAATTTTCCCCAAGGACGATAAGCCGCATGGTCCTTCTCCAAACCTACCAATTGTTGCTCGATCTGATCCTGCCGACTATACAAACCTTCCAGATAATCCAGCAAATGCTCATCGTCCACCTTCACTTTTTCCACCTGCTCCACGTCATTCCGACTCTGCATATGCGTGATCATCTCCCCGGTCCGCCTAATCAACATCAATTTCGCCTGTAGATCCGTATCTTCTGCCGTACGTTCCGTATTCTCATGAATATGAACCATTCCCTTTTCCCGGAGTTCTCCGAGAAATGTTTGATATTCCTTGTAAAATATCAACAGGGATAATTTCATCATAGGTACTATCATAGGCTATTCCTCCATCAATTTACGGGTTTTCACGATCTTCTGTGACGACTTAGAAAGATTTTCCTCGTCTTCCAAGAACCGTTTGATCTTGCGAATCGCCTCCTGGAATCCCGGAATCTGCACTTTCTCGTACAAATTCACCTTCTGTGTCGTTTTCTTTCTCGCCCTATCCAACAGCTCCATTTTCCGGGTGAAAAATTCCCTCTCCAAAGCGATACTTACTACCTCTTTGATGTATTCCACACCATCGAGTAGCCACCCGGGTTGATTAAACAAGCTGAAATCCTTCACCTCATAATCCACCCCGTCGAGAACAGGCGTCTTTACTCCGGCAATCTTTTTCACCGACATTCTGACATCCTTCACGACAAGTATGTCTTCCTTATACTCGTCATAAAGTTGCAGCATATCGTTCAATGAATTCAGCGTTTCCTCCAACTTCACATTAAACTCATCCGCCACCTGTTTCGCCTTCTTCACCTCCGAACGCAAAGCCGACTCCTTATTTTTGATGGTAGGCAATGCCCTCACTCGCATCTTCAACTGCTTATCCAGCCCTTGAAGCGATGTCTTATTATATTGAAACTTTATCACCTTACCAATGTTTTAATTTTAAATTTTAAATTTCAGATTTTAAATTTCAGATTTCTTTGATTTCAAATTTTTACTCATTGTATTTATAGAAGCTACAATCATCGCTAGAATTTCTTTCGCCTCCCTTTTCAAAGGAGTAACGACCTCAATTTTAGCCAACCCCGACTCCTCAATAATTTCCAACCAATAAATCGTTTCATCACATTCCTCCTCCACGATCTTCATTTTATTGATAAAATCTTTATCTGATTTAGCCCTACAAACCGCCCGATAATTAGCACCGACAGACAAAGCACAACGAAGAATCTGGTTAACAATTACCCGTGAGGTATAATTCTGTGGAAGAATCTCCACAAAACGAATCACGTGCAATCCTAACCTCTTCGTTTTATCTTGAAATTCAGTACTATTCATTTCTCAATTTAAAATCTAAAATTTAAAATCCGGGAAATTCTCACTCGGAGAATTTGCCGAACTCTTCCACGATTTCCTGCTTAATCCCCAATTCCGCCTTGTTAAAGTACTTGCGGAAAAGATCCCAAGCGGTATCCAACATCTGGTCGGTACTGATGTTCACATCGATAGCAAGCAAACTGTTGGAATAGTCCTTGGCGAAATCCAGAGTACGGCGGTCGTAGTCCGTCAGGTCGAAACCGTTCTCCATCTTGGTCCGGGCGTTAGCGGCATCGGCATACAGACGGATGGCGGCATTCATCACTTGCGGGTGATCCTTCCGGGTTTTCTTACCGATCACGAGCTGTTTCAAACGAGACAAGCTTCGGAAGGGATCAACGATAACCTTACCGATCTCCGTGTCTTTACGCAGGAACAACTGTCCCTCCGTGATGTACCCGGTGTTATCCGGAATAGCATGGGTAATGTCACCACCGGACAACGTAGTCACAGCTATGATCGTGATAGAACCTCCGGCTGGGAACTGCACGGCCTTCTCGTAAATCTTCGCCAAATCGGAATACAATGAACCCGGCATGGAGTCCTTTGACGGAATCTGGTCCATACGGTTGGACACGATACTCAAAGCATCGGCATACAACGTCATGTCCGTCAACAACACCAACACTTTCTCGTTCTTATCCACCGCAAAATACTCGGCAGCAGTCAATGCCATATCCGGTACCAACAAACGCTCAACAGGCGGAGCCTCCGTGGTATTCACGAAACTAACGATACGATCCAATACCCCGGCATTGTCAAACAAATTTTTGAAATACAGGTAGTCATCATTCGTCAATCCCATTCCTCCCAAGATGATACGGTCTGTCTGCGCTCTCAACGCCACGTTCGCCATCACTTGATTGTAAGGCTGATCCGGGTCGGCAAAGAACGGGATCTTCTGACCGGATACCAACGTGTTGTTCAAGTCGATACCCGCAATACCGGTTGCAATCAACTCCGACGGTTGTTTACGACGTACCGGGTTCACCGACGGTCCCCCGATCTCTCTTTCTTCCCCGTCAACAGCAGGCCCCCCATCAATCGGGTCGCCAAAGGCATTAAAAAAACGCCCGCATAAATCATCTCCCACTCTCAGAGTAGGCGCTTTTCCCAAGAATGTCACTTCTGCATTCGTCGGAATCCCTTCTGTCCCGGAGAACACCTGAAGGGTTATATCATTTCCCCAAATCTTCACGACCTGCGCCAACCGTCCGTCTACAATAGCCAACTCGTCATTTCCGACTCCTTGGGCATTCAACGTACACGTTGCTTTCGTGATCTGGGTGATCTTTGTATAAACTTTTTGAAAAGCAGTCGTCATATAATTTTAGATTTTAGATTTTAGATTAAAACTCTTACTCTTTAGATTAAGAATCTTAAATCGTAAATCATAAATTAATTGTTTTTTCTTTCGTTAATGATCTCGTTCACTTCTGCTTCGTACTTTTTAAACGCTTCCGATTGATATTCGGAATAGTTCATCTGTTTGAAACCATTAATGATACGTTTGAAATAGGGGTTAATCTCCTCGAACGTGTCAAAATTAAATTCGGAACGAACCACACCCAGTACCATATTCAGCATATACTTCTGACGCTCCATAGCAGTAGAACCATCAATATTGTCAAAAGCATCCTGTTGCAGGATCACGAAGTCTATCAACTCGGATTTCCAATATACCACGTGATATTCCAAAGGCACACCGTCATCACCCAAAATATCGATCTGCTCTGCCGTCTCGCGACCACGCACCAGCATATTACGAGCCTCGTTCACATCGGCAATCCATGTATCGGAAATATTTTTCTTGGCGAACTCGATAAATTCCGGATATTCCAAGTATTTAGAATATGATTCCAACGTATCGATGGCCGGGTAACGTTTCGCATCTGCACGAGCCTGAGACAAGGCGTAGAAACAACGTGCCACTTTCTTCGTGGACTCCGTCACCGGCTCCTTCAAGTTACCTCCGGCAGGAGATACCGTACCGATAAAAGTAACAGAACCTGTCTTTCCATTATTCAAGTAAACCATTCCCGCACGAGCATAGAAATTTGAAATGATAGCCGACAAGTCCATCGGGAACGCATCCTGTCCCGGTAACTCCTCCATACGATTGGACATCTCACGCAAAGCCTGCGCCCAACGAGAAGTCGAATCTGCCAGCAACAACACCTTCATTCCCATGGAACGATAGTACTCTCCAATTGTCATAGCCGTGTACACGGACGCCTCACGGGCTGCCACGGGCATATTGGACGTATTAGCAATAATCGTGGTCCTCTCGTACAATTTACGACCGGAACGAGGGTCTTCCAATTCCGGGAACTCGGTAAAAATCTCCACCACCTCGTTTGCTCGCTCACCACAGGCCGCCATGATAATAATATCAGCATCGGCAAACCGGGACAAAGCGTGTTGTAACACAGTCTTTCCCGTACCGAACGGCCCCGGAATAAAACCGGTACCCCCTTCCAAAATCGGGTTCATCGTGTCGATAACACGTACTCCGGTCTCCATCTGACGGGAAGGACGAGGTTTATCCACGTAATTACGGATAGCCACTTTCACCGGCCATTTCTGGATCATCGTAACAGGAATCTCTTTTCCGGCCTCATCTTTCAGCACGGCAATCGTATCCTTTATCGTGTATTCCCCGGCAGCAACAATCGAAGCAACAGTATACTCTCCTTTCAACTTGAAAGGAACCATAATCTTATGATCCAGCCAGTTTTCCTTCACGTTACCTAACCAATCGGCACCGGTCACCTTATCGCCGACCTTCGCCAACGGGGTAAAACTCCATTTTTTATCTTCTTCCAACGGGTTCGTATACTCTCCTCGTTTCAGGAATACACCCGTCATCTTATCCAGGTCATTTTGAAGACCGTCAAAATTCTTTGACAGCAAACCGGGACCCAATGTAACTTCCAACATATGGTTTTCGAACTCCACGAGGGAACCGGGTTTCAATCCCCGGGTACTTTCAAAAACCTGTACATAAGCAATATCCCCGACAACCTTGATCACCTCGGCCATCAACCGCTCGTTTCCAAGCTGGATAAAGCAAATCTCATTCTGAGATACCGGTCCTTCGGTACGCACAAGTACAAGGTTGGAAATAATACTATGAACTTTTCCTTGTGTCTTATTCATGTCTCAATTTTAATTTTTAAATTCTTCCGCAAACTCGAAACTCTTTCTGAACTTATCCACGACTTCCATAAAGACTTTTCGTCCCGATTCGGAACTCATCTTGCTCCATCTCTCAACGATCATCAGCTCAAGCATGAAGCTCAACACCTTCTCCATGGAAAAATACTCGTAAACCACGGCCTCTTCGATATAATCCCAAAGAAGTAAATCCAGCCCTCTCTCCCGTTCGACAAGGTTTGTATTTCCCATCAGAGAAATCACCTTCTCCGCGTACGGGAATTCCATCCCCAAACCGAAATCCTTCGAGTTCGAAGTTCTCAGCGCCTTAGAAAACACGTTATCACCAATAATCTCCGGGGCAACCTCTTTCCCGTACTTCCGACAAGTCAAGGCCGTCTCCAGATTCTTCACGTTCATCACGAATTCCGCATAATTCCGGACAAACTTACTACCACTCTTCATCAAGTGATCGTAATACATCCAACTCAGCACATTCTCCGGAGAAACATCATATTTCAAATGTTCCCCTTTAAAATCCGCTATAAATCGATTGAGATAAACAGGTAAAGAATTTTTCGGTTCGGTGATTTCGTCTTCCAGACATTGTAATGGATATACTGTTTCAAGATTGGTATCGGGAGCCATTTTATTTAGCAACCGCAGAACTTGTTTATTATCGGCAGGTAGAAAAAACAACTCCATCAACTTCACATCCTCCTTCTTCAGAGCCTCCCGAGCCAACTCCCGAAACCCGTTCACGGACAACGCTAGTTTCCGATCATCCAGAAAGACCTCCGGTAGTCCTGCAATAAAACAGTAGTAATTATTTTTTAATATCATCCTTTCCAAAATCTATTTATTACCTTCAAAAAGGAGTTTTTTCGTGAAACCTTTCATGTACTGATTAAAGAAGGCTTCAAATAGTTTCTCGGAGAAGGCAATTTGGAAACCTCCGTCTTTAGGCTGAATCACAAACCCTTCTTTTAAATTACCCACCTTTACATCAAGACCTTTATCCAACAGATCCTTGTACTTAGCCGTAACAAACGATTCAAACTTTGCCTTTTCACCCTCGGAAAGAAGAATTTCCATGTTCAGGTTTCCACCGGCAACATCCCACTTCTTCACAATCGTCATGAGCAACTCCTGAATAAAAGCTTTTTCCTCAAACCCAATCTTGGCAACATCCCCGGCAACATCCCCGGCAACCAGATTCGTGATTGCCTGTTTTAAAGCCGTGATAGCTTGGCGCGCACTTAACGTCATTTCAGACTCGGCCTTTTTTTTCAAGTTAGAAACCTCTGTCTCCGCATCTGCATTCATCTGTGCTGCTTTCGCTTTCGCATCGGCAATAATCTTTTCGGCCTCTTGCTTTGCCTGGTTGATGATATTCTCTGCCTCCCGGCGAGCCTTATCTACCCCCTCATTGTAAAGCTTTTGGGTCAAAATATCTAATTTATTCTCCATACTAAAAACGTATTATATATTAATTTCATCTTACAAACTTTCATTAAAACTAAGTGTCAATAAATGTGCCAGTAATCCAGAAAAACGGCGTCAAGATATTAAAAAACATTGACAATAACAAATAAAAATTATACAATAGGACACTTGAAAATATCCCCATAACAGATACGAATTCCGCCGTCAAGGGTTCCATTCGAACCATAAAGAGGCAAAATTCATAGCAGTACAAGCCCATGATAAAAGCCAAAGGAGTGGCAAAAAATCTTTGCCACTCCCATTCACATCAATGTTGTTCCCATCGACGTTTGCACCAAGCCACCACGACCGAGCTGATCACTCCTCCCACGATGCTTAACACTCCCGCGACAAAATCATTTGCCAACTGCGTGAAGAAAGCATTCAAACTCAGCGTGAAAAATATTCCCGTGAAAAAATACAAACTCATCATAACCATAGGATCACTCAACCGCAAGATACAAACTAGGCGAAATACTTTTCCCATTCTTCGAAGTTGCAAAACAATACACCTTCACGTTCGCCTGCTCCCAATTTTTCGGGAGACCCACACTGGTATTCCCGTTCTCCCCTCGGCTTCTTAACGAGATCAATTTCACCCGCATTAACACGCTCTCGAATAGCACGGCATACACCAAATCGTCAGCCAACGCAAAACCATTCTCCTCCTCCAACATCTCCTGCTCGAAAGAATACATCTTACTCTCAGAGGAATACGAGACCGAGACTTCCGGGATATCTTGAAGTCCCATTGCCACCTTCAAACGCTCGTAATCCACGGTGGCCGTATGCATTTCATCCACGTCTACTGACTTCATGTTTTTCGCGACAAAAGCATTCGATGTGGTTCCGTTCCCGATCCCCACGAACCCTTTCTGTACAACCGGCAACAAAAACCGGGACAACTCGATCAACACCTTCATACGGGCTCGCTGATCCAACACGTCCGAAGTCGGTTTATCCTTTCTCGAGAATATCCTCGCCCTAGCGATATTCTGTTTGTTCATGTAACACATCGTCACGTTACCAAGGGTTTTCGTTACCTTACCCAATAAATAAGAATCAAATTTTGCCATAACATTAAAATTTAAAAATGAATAAATCAGGAAATTTAAAATGATCCCGCACTCCCCGCATGGGCCCTACACGAAGAATGAAATTTAGAATGTAGAATTTAAAATTTAGAATGGAAAGTTTCCCCCAAACAGCGAGTATTCCAACTCTCCCTCTGTTTATAGAGGGAGTACCCCGAAGGGGGGAGGGAGTTCAATCTAAAATTTAAAATCTAAAATCAATAATACTGAATCCACTCCGCCACCCTCAACGCCGGTCCCGGATCAACTTTCCTCGACGTCACCTCCGAATGCCCCACGATATCCCCGATCGGGTAAGCATCCACCAGCACGCTACACACCTCGTTCAACACCCGCATCTGCCGATCCGTGTAGTCATGCCAGTACGTCGGCTCCTCTCCCGAATCTTCCGTGTACACCTCCTTCACGGGGACCTCTTTCCCACACTCCGCCACGAACTTTCCCCCTTCCTGCCGCAACTGTCCCAAGTTATCCAGCTCGATCCCGACCGAGTAATGATTCAAACCGCTCCTTCCCCCGTAACTACTCCTTCCGGCATGCCACGCCTCGATATTAAACGGCACCATCTGTATCACCTGCCCGTCCCGCCCGATCACCACGTGCGCCGATGCCTTCACATCCGGCTTTACCAAGAATTTTGCTGAAGACATGGCATCCATACCTGCCGTGTAATGTAAAATAATCATGTCCGGCTCTCCTAGCCCACGTCTATTCTTCGGGCATTCCAGATGAATCACCCCACCACCCATTAACCGGTGATTGACAATTGAAAAAGATGAATTAGAACTTGAAAATACATCCATAACAAATAATTTAGAATTTAAAATGTAGAATTTAGAATGAAATCAAAAATTGATCAGCTTTTAGTTTTTATCTTTTAGTTTTCAGTTTAAAAATGGCCCCCGCCATTTTTTCCCCACTCCTCCCCACCACGTACCCTCCCAACCCGATCTCCAGCAAATCCCAGAACCGGGAAGTATCCGACAACATGGGCAAACTCGTGAAAGTGCCGATAAGTACGATAGCAGCAAATATCAACATCACCAATGGCCGCCACGAACGCTGTAGCCAATTCCCGGCAGCCTCGGCTCTTATCACGCCAGCCCGAGCTTCAATCATTTCACGTTCCCGCTCGTACACCAGTCTCAGAATCTCCGCCTGCAACTCTTTCTTCTCCCGTGCCGGGAGCGTCACGCCATTAATCACCCCGCTAATAGCATTGACAACATCTGCTATCGGCTTCATTTCCTCCCCTGTAAACGTACATACTGACTCATAGATAACTGCTTCTCATCAGGCGAAATAAAGAGACAATACAAATGCAACGTTTCTCCCTTCCACCCGTCAATCCTAAAGCTCGCCATGCCATCTTTCCGCACACCCCCAGTATTCTCCAACACCCTTGGACAAAACGCCCTCCCTTCATGTAACACGACCACCATCAATCGATCATCATCCTCCACAAATCCTCGTCCACCCACCTTTTCCCATTGTAATAAAACACGACCTTCCAAATCAATCTGTCCTCTTAAATGAAACGCCCGCTGTCTCTTCCCCGCGGAAAACTGAAGTTGAGAAAAATCTCCGATACGCCCATCCGCACAGAATACCTTCATATTTTTTTCAAGATAAAACGTATAACCATTGAAACTGTTTCCTCGAGCAGAAATCTTCAATATTCTCCTTAACGAAGTCTCTTTCAACTTCTGGTAAAACCGGATTGCAACTAAAAATCTCGCCCTCACTTCCTGTTGTTTTATTGTCTTCGGATTATTCGCTCGAAACGTTCTTCTTGCATACGACTTGTTACCTATTTGATAAATAATCACATCCCCCAATTTCCCGCTTAATCCAAAATCATTTTTAAATGATGCCATAATTTCTCGTTTTTTAAATGAATACTCTCTCTCATTTTTCTAACGACAAAACTACAACACCCCCGAAACTTCATCACTACACACTACCTCACGTGTGTTTTCATTTTCCCACAAACCACTGATTATTAGCAACAAAAAAAAGAGATCCAAGCACATCACTCAGATCTCTTTTTATCAAGCCTCCTTTTTATCCCGTTCCTGTTCAATCAAAAATATCAACCGTTTCAGGAATATCACCAGCTCGTTCGTCCGTTTGAAAATATCCCGTTTCAACTCCCTGTGATTCGAAATCTTCACCCCGAACGCCCGTTCGGCCAAGCGGATAACCTCTCGATACTCCATCAACATCCCATCCGGCGTGCGTAACACCTTCGCCAGATAAATTCCCAACATCAGTTCTGCTATCTCCATCTTGTTATTGTTCGATGTCCAGACCGCCAACGGCCCGTCATCCGAACTCCCGGCATACCTCTCCGGATACTCCTGCCGCTCTCGGGCAAACCGGATCTCGGCCTCTACCCGTTGTAACACGGCCTCCACGCAATACCCGAGCATTCCCTTTTTTCCCCGATCCGTCACTCGCTTGGCACACTTCATCCCAAACGTGCAGGCGGATTCGTACTCGTTCCAACACCCGCACCTCTTCCTTGTAGTTCTTTTCCTTGTCACACATCCGTTCCAAATCCGCCACGAACTCCCCGACAACCAGTTCTACCTCATCTTTCGTGACATCTTTCCCACTACACTCTTCTAACCAAGAGAAAAACCTTGCATTTAATAACTCTTTCATAACTTAAATATAAAAATTTATAAATTAAAAAACCTCGGACACTCTTCGTCCGAGGTTATATCTCCGCTTAAATACAAATTTGTAAATCTTAAACCAATAACTTTTCCGATTCTTTCGATTTCAAGAATTTCTCCAACAACTCCACCTGTTTCACCGAGTGTATGTCCCCGGAAAAATGATCGATCAACCTTGCCACCAATAACTCCCTTGCCCCTGCCATTGCCTCTTTCCCGTAAAAACCCACAAACGACAGCAAGTTCACTTGTATCCGGCACCCCCGTCGTTTCAACTCCCACACCCTTTCCGTCAGATGTTTAGCGTAAAACGGGTAACGCTCCGGGTGTGCCAGCACGGGCGTGTAGCCCTTGTCCTGCAGACGAAAAATCACCTCCTCGAAAACCGGAGACGGGGCCACGAAACTATGTTCCACCAGCACCTTTCCTCCGTGAAACGAGGCGATATTCCCTTGACGAATCAAATCTATCATGTATTCACCGATCTTGTATTCCGCCCCGGCATCCGCCTCGATCTCGATTCCCTCTTTTAATAAACGTTCTTTCAGATCGTTCAGCTTTCCAAGAATTATCTCCGGCGTGTTCATCGGTGACGGAAAAGAAATATGAGGAGTAAAAGAAAACTGTTTCACCCCCAGTTCCAGCATCTTTTTCACGATCACCACGGAATCCTCTACCCGTTTCACCCCGTCATCCAATCCCGGTAAAATATGAGAATGGATGTCATGGTCGTAAGAAAAATATTGCTTGTCCTTTCTTTTAAACCAGTCCATGATCGTTATTTTTTCTTCTTTTTATCCTTGCCATCCTGCCCGTAACCATAACCATACCCGTAACCGTACCCGTAGCCATAACCATAGCCGTAACCACCGGAACGACTGACCTTGATCCCGTTCACCACGATTCCCAGGTTCGCCAAACGACCACCCTTCTCCAGGTCGGCAACAACCCTCAGACCTTTTTTATCAAGCACGTTCGCGCGAACCACGTAAACACAAGCATCCGCGTACTCGCTCAACGAGAAACCGTCAGCCAGGATACCCAGCGGCGGCGTGTCAAGGATAATACACGAGAACTCGCTCTTCAAACACGCCAGCAACTCTCCCATCCGGGGACTGGCTATCAACGGTGTCGGGTTCGGGGGGACCGTTCCTCCAAATATCACGTGCAGGTTATCGTTTACCTTCTCAACCAGCATCCCCGGGTCATCAACCATCCCGGCCAGGTAAGCCGATAATCCTTTCCGGCCTTCTCTCTTGAAGTACTCGTTTAACCTCGGGTTACGCAAGTCACAACCAATCACTATCACCTTCTTTCCCGCCCGGGCGTAAGCACTCGCTAAATGCGCCGCGACCAAAGATTTTCCTTCACTCGGTATCGTCGATGACACCATGATCACGGGCGTGTCCTTTCGCTTGATCAGGTAATTCAAATTCTCCCGGATCAACTGCATCGACTCCGACATCATCCAGTCCTCACTCTCTATCGACGTTTTCTCTTCCGGCAATTGCGGCAAAGTTCCAAGTAACGGGGCGTTCACCACTTTCCCAACCTCATCAGCATTTCTCACTTTTGTATCCAGCATATCCGCCACGAACATGATTCCCACGGGAAGCACCACTCCCATGAACATTCCGAACAACAATATAAGCATTTTTCTAGGAGCCACCGGATGTTCCCCCGGATCCGGATTCTCTATGATCTTGGCCATCGGCACATACATTAACTTGGCGATCTCCGCCTCTTCGCGTTTTTGCATTAAGAACAAAAACAAGTTCTCCTTCAACTCCTGCTCTCGGGCAATAGAACGATACTGCTTTTCCTGTGTCGGCACAGAAGTTAATTTATCCTCCACCTGTTGGCTTTCCCGCTCCAAACTCTTAATCTTTATATCCAATCCATTCTCCACGTTAGCAATAGCCGACCGAATACTACTCTTTAAATCCCGTAACTGAGCTTCCAAACCCAACACGATCGGGTTACTTTCCCGAGCCGATTGTAACAATTTCCCTCTACGAAGAATCATCTCGTTATACTTACTGATACCACTATTAAGAGATTCATCTGTCAACCCTAACTGTTCCGGTAATATTCTAAACTCTTCTCCTCGTCTATCTTCCAAGTAAGCACGCACACTCTTCACCACATCCATCTCGGTACCCAATTTCAATAATTCAGCATCAGTCGCCTTCTTTTGTTCCATGGCAAGAGCTGCATCCGACGTCAAGTTAGTTAACTGGTTCGTCTTTTTAAATGTTTCCGCACTATTCTCAATATCCCCTAATTCCTGATTAATGACCCGAAGACGTTCGTTGATAAACTCAACCGTCTTTTCTGACACGAGTTGTTTATCCTCTATACCATTTTGGTTGTAACGCCGAATCATCGTGTAAAGGAAATCTACCCCTTTCCCCGGATTCGTTTCCTTTAACGAAACACCCACAGCACTAGCATTTTTCTCCAACAAACTTATCTCCAAACGCTTGTGAAAATCCGTTGCTGCTTTCCCGTAAGTTAATAAATCCACTCGAATCTCATCTCCAACTTGTAATAACGAATCACTTTTTTCCACGGTCATACGGTAGTCTCCCATTGATATCGCTTGAGAAAAATTCCCCTCGAACATCACGTTCTTATCCGCATCCAATACCTCAATCTTATCTGCCCCCTTTGCAATCACGTAAAAGGTTGTATCCTTGATATTCTCCGGTAAATCCACGAGCACTCGAAAAGGAGAATCCTTGTACAGTTTCTCTTCTCTCAATACCTTTTCCCTCGTATAATCCACATTTAGTTCCAGCTCTTTTACTACATCCAATATCAAGTTCTTGGATTTCAACTCCACAATCTCATTCTCCACCATCATCGTTCCTTGAAACAACCCCAATTCCTTTAACATCGGATTTACCCCGACCTCCCCTTTTTTCGAATCGCTAATCATCACTTTCGCTTCCACCTTATACTCCGGTGTCGAGCTAAAACAAATATACAAAGCAATTAGGGCGCATAACGGTATACTAATAGCAAACCACCACCAACGGGCCAAAATTTTATAGAAAAAAGTTTTCAGATCAAAATACTCCTCTTCTTCTGTCTGTAACAAATTATTATCTTGATTGATCATTTTCATATATTATTAATCTGGAACTATCTTGTCAAAGAAATCAAGGCCACGATTGTCGACAAACTTGATAAGATATAAGGCAAGAACGTGCTGACACTTCCCCCGGCAATCCGTCCTTTGTTCGGTTCCACGTAAACCACATCATTTTGCTGTAAATAAAAGAATGGAGAATCGATAAAATCACTTGATGTCAAATCTATTCGGGCAAAAACCTTTTCATCTCCTTGTTCCCGCATCACCAAGACGTTTTTCCGTTTACCATTAATTTGTAAATCCCCTGCCATTCCGAGTGCATCCAACAACGATACCCGCTCACTAACGACCTTATAGCTACCGGGAGCTTTCACCTCCCCTAATATTGTCACCTTGAAATTCTGGAACTGAATAGTCACGATCGGGTTCTTCAAGTACTCCGACAACTTCTCTTTCAACATTTCCGCCAACTCGTTTCTCGAAATTCCCACGACTTTCAATTTTCCCAACACAGGAAAATCAATCTCACCATTCTTATCCACGAGATACCCCCTCGGAATTTGCTGGCTAGAGGTTGTACTCACGTCACGTCCCAACCCAATCATCGGTGTATTAAAAGGTTGTGCAGATTCCAGATCATCACACGACACGATAATCGACAACAAATCATCCGTATGAATCACGGTTTTATATTCACACTCCGCTTTAATCCGTTTGTTTACATCAACATCCTGCAAATACACCACCTTCTTGCTCGAAGCACACGAAACAAACAATCCCGCAGCCCATATCAACATGATCACGTTCTTTATCAAATGCATATTTTAACTATTTACAGATACAACTTTTTATCTCACTCACAATATAAGCTACATCCTCATCCGTCACACAAGGCCCAGCAGGAATACACAATCCTTTCTCGAATAATTTCTCCGAAGTTCCATCCACGTAACAAGGACTGCCCGCAAACACCGGCTGCAAATGCATTGGTTTCCAGAGTGGCCGGGTTTCAATCCCTTTACGATCCAAGAACACTCTCAATTCTTCACAATCCACTCCTGTCTCCTCCTTATCTATTAGTATTGTACATAACCAGTAATTTGCATTAAACCGCTCGTCTGGATTCGATTTCAACTCGATCCCTTTCACATTGGCAAATGCTTGTTCGTATAACTCATGTACATGACGATGGTGAGCCACATGCTCTTCCAATACAGTCATTTGTCCCAACCCGATCCCGGCACAAATATTACTCATCCGATAATTATAGCCTATCTTCTCGTGTTGATAGTAAGGATACGGTTCCCGTGCCTGCGTAGCGTAAAACATCGCGGCCTTTTTCGCCTTTTCATCAGGGACAATCAATGCCCCGCCCCCCGAGGTGGTGATCATCTTGTTCCCGTTAAAACTCAACGCCCCGAACTTCCCGAAAGTACCGCATTTCTGCCCCTTATATTCCGATCCCAACGCCTCTGCGGCATCCTCCAACACGGGGATCCCATATTTCTCGGCCACAGCACAAATCTCGTCCATCTTTGCCGGCATCCCGTACAAATGCACCGGGATAATCGCTTTCGGCTCCCGTCCGGTTTTTGCGATCCGGTCTCGTATAGCTTCCTCCAGCAACACGGGATTCATATTCCAAGTATCCTCTTCCGAGTCCACGAAAACAGCCGTTGCTCCCAAGTAAGTCACCGGATTCGCTGATGCGCAAAACGTGAAACTCTGGCAAATCACCTCGTCCCCCGCTTGCACACCCAATAAGATCAATCCTAAATGCAACGCCGCCGTCCCCGCACTCAACGCCACCACCTGTTTTCCCTCATTCTCAATTTTCAACTTTCCATTTTCAATTAGAAAGTCCTGCAAGGACTTTTCAAAAGCATTCACGTTCGGTCCCAATGGAACCACCCAATTCGTATCAAACGCCTCTTTAATAAAGTCTTGTTCCTTGCCGCTCATGTGTGCCAAGCAAAGATAAATTCGTTTTCGATCCATACATGTAAACAGTAAACGTCCCGCCACGGGCCATCACGAGATTCATTCATCCCGTCCCGCTTGAAACTCTATATTGAAAAATTTTTAATGATTATTCTACCTTTAACTCATCGATCAAAATACCTAGTTACCCACCACCACACTACTCGCATACACTATAGATATTTTTTCTCCAACTCACGAAAAACATCTTCGCTTGGAGTCAGTCGTCCGGCTTTTATATCAGCCAATCCTCGTTCGACACTTTCCTTCAATTCCTCAACAGTGGTAGGAACATTTAGCATACATTGACGTTGGTGTATCTTGGTCAATTGCCTTACATACGTCTTCACATCATCTAACAACTCCAAATTATTAATAGTAAGGACATCACGTATCAATTACATCTTAAAGGCATCTAATTCTATCGTTGTCATAATACATTCTACTTTTGGTTCATACGAAGATAACATTATTTTGCAAAAAAACAACGTACTCAATTTGTTCCATCAAAAGGAACAGTTGTTGCTTCTCCCTCTTTTGATATTCCTTCTCTCACAAAAACCTTCTTTACCGTCAAAAACAAAATCTTCAAATCCAAACCCAGAGACAAATGATCGACATACCAGACGTCATATTCAAATTTTTTTGTCCACGATATGTTATTCCTTCCATTAATTTGCGCCCAACCGGTAATACCGGGACGCACTTCATGACGTCGAAACTGTTCTTTTGAATATAATGGTAAATATTTTGGCAACAAAGGACGAGGCCCAACAAACGCCATATCTCCCTTCAATACATTTATCAATTGTGGTAATTCATCTATCGACAAAGAGCGAACCACCCTTCCAACCCTTGTTAGACGTTTCTCGTCAGGCAATAATTTTCCATCCTTATCACGCTCATCAGTCATCGTTTTAAATTTTATCACCCTGAATATTTTAGCATTTCGTCCAGGACGTTCTTGTGTAAAAAATACACCAGTCCCTTTATTTGCAAAATACAAGAAAATAATAATAATTAATAAAAATGGCCAAATCACTAACAACAGACAAAATGCCACAAAAAAATCTATAATTCTTTTAGAATAAAGATACATAACATTTCACAAACAATTTAAAAGTTCAGTATTTAAGATCACTAGCAAAAATCAACACAAGAACACACATCCAAGATAAAATCAATTCTATTTAAACCCATCATCAACAATCTGCCCTCTCACAACTTTTATCCCCACTCTTACCACTTTTGCAGGATTCCCAACCGCAATACAATATCCTGGCAAGTTCTTGGTCACAATACTTCCTGCGCCTATTACAGTTGATTCACCTATGGTAACTCCATGCATAATAATACTATTAACCCCAATCACACAATTTTCCCCAATAAATGTATCCTTTTTTAATCTACGACAATGATCATGAGCCCAAATGATTGTTCCCGTCAAAATCCAAGTTCCCTTCCCAACATGAATACCTTTAGGATTTATTAATCTATCCCAATGTGCTTTCTAAGAAATAACACAATTATTACCAATATCTATTATACCTCCAACGTAAATATTGAGAATAGTAATTCGTCAAAATATTCCACATTTTCACCCTTATATTATAGATATTTTCACTAAAATATTTAACAACGCATTAACGGAAATGTAAAATTTCTCTCTTTAATTATTATCAAAATTCAAATTTTTATACCATACTTCCTCAAAATCTCTTTTCCTACTTTAAAAGATGTAAATTCCATAATATCTTCAGGATCAAACATTATATCAAATGCATCCTCTAACGAAGCAATTATATTCAACTGATGCACGGAGTCCCAATCTTTCACACTATTTTTGGAAAAGGTATCGTTTAATATATTCTCCTGCACCCCAAATACTTCTTTAAAAACATCTCTATATTTCTGTTCCATTTTTACGATTATTTTATTCTAACTTCAATTTGAAAAACATTTATTAATCCTACATGGGTCCTCTTTATACATAAATGAAAATCACGCCATTTATATTGAGGCACAACCATCAACACTCAATACTTGACCAGAGATATAAGCAGCCCTGTCTGATGCCAAAAAGGCGCAAGCATTAGCAACATCTCGAGGCTCACCCAAACGCCCTAATGCAATTTTCTTTATCCGTTCATCTATTTTTTCGCCAGCAGTCTCATATAGCTCTAGAAAACGTTCCGTTTTCACAACACCTGGAGCCACTGCATTCACCCGTATCCCCTGCATAGCAAGTTCTTTAGCGGCAGATTTCGTCAAGGTTATCACCGCCCCTTTCGTAGCAGAATAGGCAACTTGTCCTGGAGATCCTAATACGCCCGTTACGGAAGCAATATTTACAATTGCTCCTCCTTTTATTCTTGCCATAAAGCGAGACACCAATTGTATCAATTCTAGCATTGCAATCACATTTACCCGAAACATCAGTTCTGTCTCCTCTCGCATAATCATACCTATTCTACGATTAAAAACAACTCCGGCATTATTAACTAACACATCAATATGCCCTTCTTGCTTATAAATCGCTCTCAATGCATCTTTCACAATTAATCCATCCGTAATGTCACAATACATGGGAACTATTTTGGTTTCAAATTTTTCCGAAATTAACTTCGTCCATTCGTCCATCGCCCCCAATTGACGATCAAAAGCATACACAATCGCACCATCTTCTGCAAAACGCTCAACAATTGCCTTACCGATTCCTTGAGCGGCTCCTGTAATAATACAAACCTTATTTTGCAACAATTTTTCCATAACCATTAAAATTCAATGCTATTCTCAACACAAACGCCTAGCAGGATTCCCATAAACAGTTGTTCCTGCATCAACATCACGAGTAACAAAACTACAAGCTCCGACACGAGCACCATCACCAATCTCAATATTATGATTTAATACGGCAGCAGTATGAATCATAACTTCATTTCGAATTTCAATTCCACCAACACACATCACATAAGAATCAATCCTATTCCAATCCCCAATTTTCACATCATGCCCTACAATCACATGTGACTGAATAAAATTATAATTACCAAGCTTTGCATCTGCAGCAATTGTTGTAAACGCTCCAATAAAATTTCCTCTTCCTAATTCAACATTAGTCCCGACTCTTGCGGTTTTATGAATTATATTTATAAAAATTCCTCCCTTCATAATTATTGACTTCATGCATTTACAGCGCATTTCACCTCCTATTGAACAAACAAAAACATCCTCATGCTGAGGAATATAATCTAAAACCGAGCCCAAGATCGGTGGATAATTTCTAAAACCATTTAATGCATTCAAATTCGAATCTATATACCCTTTAATATCATACTCGTCCATATAGCCATGACTTTCACGTATCATATCAAATAACGTACGCCCCATACCCCCAGCCCCAATTATTACTAAATGTTTCATTGCAATTCTATTGATTATTTTAAATTATCAACTATTTCTGATTTAAACTCTGAATAAACCTCTTTAACATCATTACGATCATCATAAGTGGAGTACATAAACACATCAAAATCCTTCACACAATTTATTATATAACCTCCATATAACTTTTCATTTTGTACTACTCTTAAACCTCCAAAATTCAATCTTCCGACCTTTTTATTAAAACTCATCGCTTCATATAAAACAGATGAATTCTCTCCAACAATAGTTTGATATTTAGCCAAAGTACAAAAAGACTCTTGTTTATTATCGACAACAATAATATTTTTAAACGATTCAATCAATTTAAGCCCTTCGATAGAAATTCGTTCTTGCGGATGACATCTCACATGAAAAATATACTTGGAATACACTTTACTTATTTCTACTATTACATTCAATAACTTTAAAGTAATATGAGGATCAGATATAACCAAAATAACATCTTTCCCTAATAAGGGCAAATGCATATTTTTTATTACAAGCTTAAACGCAAAACCTATATTTATCACTCTTTCTAAAGGCATTGCAAATTGTGTTCCTATATTTGCTTGTCCAAAAGTTAAAAAATAATCTGGATCTATTAAAGAACAGTAACGTCCAGAATAAAGAGAAGATTCACCAACCGTAACCCCATGTTGAAGTTCATAAGTTGTTATATCTTTCTTTTTACATATTACAATGACATGCCGAAAGGTTTCTCTCGGAGCAACAAAAACTCTTTTAGGACGAAGAATTTGCAAAAAAGGTTTTGTAAAAAAATACGACAATAGAAATCCAGATATTTCATTGTAGAACAAATATTTATACGAATTTTCGGACAAATCAAATTTCTTATCTAACAAGCGATACAGATTATTTACTTCATTTTTATATCGCAATATAACAAATGGCAAAAAAAAGTTTTTTAAAATACATACCATATTATCAATGAAATCCAGATATATCACACTTCCTTCATGCAGCCTTGGCTTTCCATGCAATCCATTTTGATGCCTTTCAAATATTATATAACTACTCTTACACTTTGAATGATCAATTATAGGATCTGACAATCTATCAAGAAACAAACCATCAATCTTATATAAACGAGGATGAGGAAAAAAAACATTATCTACTTTTTTACCCCTCAAAAGCAATTTACCAAGAGCCTTAAACGAGATAAACGTATTATACAATTGCTCCCAAATAGAAATATTAGGACGAACTGTTTTTGATACAAATTTCAAATATTTCCTCCGAAATTTCAATCTCACGAGTCTCCACAAGGGGACATCCATTATTGTCCATTCTTCAAGATTAATAATCTTTTTCTCTTCTTCAAAATAATCACTAAATTCCCCCATAATTACATTTTAACTTTGAAAGATATATCGATGTATTTTCATTTACACCGTAATAATAAGATATATACAATATCCCCCTTTTATAAACTAATCCCGGATACGAACAGTCTCCCCCTTTTCCATACAAATCAACCAGCCAATCCAAACACATTGAATCTCTATTTACTTTAAAAACAGATGTTTTTATGGGTTTTGAATAACTTCTCGAAACAACAACAATTTCATCATTAGAAAGTGAAATCATTGCTGGTCCCCCAAGTTTTTCTCCGCAATCATACCATATCCAATCTTTATATTTGCTTTTCTTTGAAGCAACACCAATCAAACCATTTACATTTCTCCTTATAATAGCAATCATTGAATCATCTTGACGAAAACAAATATCAGCCTCCGTCGGTCTCTCTTTTATATCAAAAGTTTTGACTAATGAATAATGAATTCCATCTTTTGATTTTAAAAGACAAAAAGGTGAAATATATGAAAAACCATAAGCGATATCATCTTTCCATTTAACTTTCCATAGCCAATGATTACCAATTTCAAAGTCAAATAATATGGGATGTAAATTCATCTTTATCCCTTTTTGGGTAAAGAAAGATACATACGATTGGATAGATACTGATCGACCATTCTCATATTTTACACCACCAGCCAAAAGCATTATATCCCCCCTAGGAGTGATGCTCATATTAGGATCTCTTAAATCAATACCTTCAATAGCATAAGATAAAAATACTTTCCAATATTTTCCTTGTTTTGACCTTATAACTACTATTATGCCATTGTCATTTCCTTTTCTATTAACATGCGATTTAGCCTCTCTAAAAGCACAATAAAAATAACCGTCATGATAAACAAGAGAAGTGAAAGCCGCATGATTTTTTCCTTTCCATATTTCTTGCGTTTTTATTTCTTGAGATAAAACAAAGATTGAGTGCAAACAAAAGAAAACGAAAAAAGAACCTTTACTCAATACTTTCCCCATCTTAAATTAAATATAATTCTTCCTAAAGATATATTCTTTGTATAACATTCAATTCAAAATTACTTTTCCTGCAGCATTTCTTTTTATCTCACCCACAACTTCCACCTGTATATTTTTGTGAAACAATTTTGTTTTTTGAACAACAAAATCAAGAACTTGCTCCGGAATCATTCTATTTGTTATCTTAATTATCAATTTTTCATCATCTCCCCCACACAAACAATCTGTATCAAAAGCAGATTTCACCAAATGCTCAACCTCATCCAAACCTATACGCAAACCGAATATCTTTAAAAAGCGTTTCATTCGTCCCACGATGTAATAACAACCGTCTTTATCCCTTTGGGCAACATCTCCCGTATATAATATCCCATTATTTTCATCCCCTTTACCCAAATCTTCCCCACAAACAGCATATCCCAAGGTCACATTCGGACCTCTATAAATCATCTCTCCCACGCCTTCCCCCTCGCTCATTTCATGCCCACTCTCATCTATAATTGATAAACTTCCGTTAGGAATGGCACCACCTATACTTCCAACCTTTGTCATAGCTAACTCTGGTGCCAAATAAGCCATCCGTGCCGTTCCTTCTGTTTGTCCATAAGTTGCAATAAATTTCTTGCCCGTTCTCTCCGCATATTCCGCACAAGTTTTAAAAAGTTCGTCCGGCAACTTTCCTCCACCTTGAGTGATCAATTTCAAATAAGGTAAATCCATTCTAAAAAACCTCATCTTGTTTAAGATCTCAAAACTATATGGAACACCCGTAAAACTCGTTGCTCGTTCTTCTTTCATCATCCTCCAAAAACTCGCATCCATTAACGACTTATCAGAAAGCAAAAGCGTTGCCCCAGCGTACAGATGACTGGATATTACAGATAATCCCATCGTGTAATGCATGGGCAATGATGCCATCGCTCGTTCTTGATCATTCAAGTTAAACAAACTTGCGACATTACGAGCATTCGACTCCACGTTGCGATAACTATGGCGAACTAATTTAGGACTTCCTGTCGATCCTGAAGTTGGAAGCAACAACGACAGTTCATCATACAAAGGATCAGGTAACAAACCCGTTCTGGCAAGTCCAAAGCCATACTTGGAAAACACGATCGGCATCCCCTCCAACAAAGTCTCTCGTCCCCAAATAAACTCCGGTTTATATAAATCTTTCAATGTTTCATAGAGTTGCCTATCAATATGAGCATTAATAATCAACGGCACGATCCGATTCGACAAAGCAGCGACATAACCGCCCAAGGACCCGATCACATTCTCTGCCATTATAAATATTAACGTTCTACGAGGTAAAGCGTCATAAAACTCTTCACAAAATTCCTTCAGTGCTCCATAAGTAATCAAAGCACCACTATCATCTATTGCCGCAATTGTTGATGATAATTTCTTATCTATATCTAAAAACATCTCTATTATAATTTATTTACAAAACCATCTTTATTGCAAGATTTACCCGCCACTCATTCCCCCTCTTGTGTATTACATTTATATCATTCAGACTATTTATTTTCTATCGAACTAGCAATCTCTTGACCATAACTTCCGGCTCCATAAACTGCAATATTTCTCATAACTATTTATATATCGATCACATTCGGATTAAATAAAATTCGCTTAAACGATAAATAGATTTCTCCAACTTCTTTTCTATCTATAATCAAAAACAACAAAAATGGTACTCCCATCAAATAATCGACATTAATCATCGTAACAACTATCGCTCCTAAAAATGGAATCAAGATCCCAGCAGGAAAACACTCTTTCATCACAGAGAAAAAATTGATTGATTGCTGCAATATTCGTTTACCGCTACACACGGTCAAATAAGCGTAGAGGAAATAAGTAACTAACGTGGCTAAAATCACAAACTCGTATTCCACATAGAAAATTTTGATCAACACAAATGCCAATATGACATTTAAAATTAATGAAATCAAAGAATTCCTTGCGATTACTTTCTCTTTGTTTTTAGCCATTAATAAAGAAGAATACCCAAAAGAATTTGCGTATAAAATCGTGGCCAAAGCAGTCAAGTTTATTGTACGCAAAGCCTCAGCATACTTAGGCAATACATATAATAAGATCGGGAAACCAATCATCGCAACATACATTAATCCATGAGAAAGATACACATAGTTTACTCTCAACAAACGAACTGTCGCATGAATCTGGACATAATCGTTTGAATGAAATTTATCTATCAATTTAGGAGTTATTAACGATGAAAAAGCAGTCAATAATAGTAATGCTGCATGAGCTAACGTGTATGAAAAAGTGAAATAACCAAATTCTTCAACGGTATAATAAATTCCTATTATTGTTTTGGTCGACACGATAATCATGTAAAAACAAAAATTGTACACGAAAAGATAAAATCCTTTATTTAAAATTAATCCGCAATCTTTAAAAGTACATTTCCCTCTATAAGATATTCCCCCACCTTTCAAATAAAAGAACATCGACAACACGTGCCCAATCAAATAAGCAAGCGTAAGTAACCAAACCAAACGCTCCTCTCTTGCAAAAAATAAAAATAATAAAACAAGAACAGGGATAATTGTCTGGTAAAAAGCAAACTCAAACATCTTACCTTTCACCCGGTAAACTTTCAAGAAATAATCATTAAAATACTGAAGAATCGCAATCCCACAAACCAAATAAAACAAATTTCCTAAATGATACTTCTCAAAAAACGATATTCCGCAACATCCATAATAAACAGCAATACACACAACAAATAAAGAAATCCATCCAAGAATAAACATAGATGCCATTTCATAATTTCGCTGCCTTTGAGGATTCTCTTTATTCTGTACCAAAAGAACCGTCATCGAATTTCCGATCCCAAAATCTATAATATGAAAATAATTAATTAACAAAAGGACAAAACCCCAAATACCGAAATAATAAGGACCCAATTTCCCCGCAATCAATAAAGAAGATAAAAATGAAACAAAGTACACGACATACCGTGTCAACATATAAACCACAATTTTATTTGATAAGATTTTGCCAAGATTTCTATTTCCTATCACAAACTTCATACTTCAATTTTTGAGTTTCATAATGGTAAAAAGTGGCAATTCCACAAAATACGATGAAAAATATATAAGAATGATTCAACATCCAAGAACGATGTAAAAGTACAAGCAACTCTATCATAAAAAAGCCTATGCTCAATATCCAAATTTTACTCCGAACGGAAATCAACATCAAAAAAACAATTAAAAGGAAACCTATATAACCTTTATTTATTATGATTCCCCTATAATCTGACAAAACAGTTTTCCCATCATCAAAAGTTTCTTCTATACCAAACCATACATTCGAATTTGAATTAAAAAAATGAGAATAAGCAATTTCCCCCGCATCATTGGTTCTCTCTGCCAATGCTCCGACAAGCCCTTTCTGCATCCCAGTCTCCACCACCGTTTCCAAATTACGCTCGTAAGCCATGTACAATACTTGTTCTTGAATTTTTGAAGGTAATAAGAAAAAAACAATCGATAAAATTATCGTTCCAACAAATCCGAATTTTAATAATTTAATATACGTTCCATTCATAATAGCATGACAACATTCTGCCAACAATACCATAAATAAAAAGTTGAAAGAAAAAGTCATTATTCCACAAAAAATAATCCACATATTTCTTTTCCGCTGCAGTAGCATATCTATATAATAAACAATACCCAAGAATATAGCGAAATGTCCAGGTTCTTGCAATGGTCCACAAGCTCGAACTATATCCGTGGTTGTTTTTATTTCAACATTTGTAACAAAACACCCGTAAATTCGATTGAATATGCCATGCATTTCCTGAATTGACGATTGCGATGGCATATCAAAAGACGGCAAGTAATGTAAGACATTGACGATAGAAAGCAAGGATATACACAGACCACCTATTGCAAAAAATATCATCCATTTACGAAACAATTCATAAATATTGTACAATACTTGATTTCGCCATAGTACAATAAAAATAAACGGAACATATTTTATAAATAGTGAAACATATTCTCCTTTCAATAAAGTAAAAATCGAAACTAAAACAATCATTCCGACCAACAATAGCCTTGATTTATTTAACACTAGGCTATCTACTCTATCTAACAAAAAAGTCGCCCCCATCACTAACAATGTACCAAACACCATGCAATAGGAACGAGGAAAAAACCAAATAAAAAAGGGATTAATTGATATAAAGAACCATATCAATCCACACCACGAAGCAATCCGTTCAAAATCGTTTCTTCGCATTCCTAACTTAATTTATATCCGACATTCGTATGATGTCTCCTTTGGAAATATCTCTTGGACTTTTCTTCCCTAACAATTCCATATAATGACAAGGAGGTAACCCGAATCCCGGACGCAAAGAACGCACATTGCTTTCGGTAAAAACATCCCCTTGTTTTATATCCGCTGAAGCAAACAAAGAACGACGCTTATTCCTGTCTTTGTCGGTTATTTCATAACTAATTTTTCCCATGGCTTTCTCCGCATCACGAATTAAATTCACCATCTCTTTAAATTCTTGAGGTTCCATAGAAAAACTAGCATCCGGACCTCCCAATGTCCGATCCAAAATAAAATGTTTCTCTACGACAGTCGCACCTAAAGCTACTGCCGTCACGGGTACCAACCACCCCATCGTATGATCTGAAAGTCCCACTTTTACCCCAAACCTTTTTTTCATATCGGGAATAGTCTTCAAATTGGCTTGCTCTATTGTTGCTGGATATTGAGAAGTACATTTCAATAATGTTATATCTTCATTACCAACATACTTACAAGTATTTATCGCCAACTCTATGTCGCTCAAATCAGCCACTCCCGTTGAAATCAACAACGGTTTTCCTTTTCTTGCCGTAGCTTCAATCAACGGGATGTCATTAATTTCAAAGGATGCAATTTTATATATCGGGACATCCATTTCTTCCAAAAAATCAACCCCTTGAACATCAAATGGTGTTGAAAAGAAAAGCAGACCTAATTCTTCTGCATATTTTTTCAATTTAGGCTGCCACTCGTAGGGCATCATACCTTCCCGATACAAATCATAAGGACGTATTCCTTTCCACAATCCTTCTTTCTTTGCCCCGAAATATTCATTATCCACATCCAATGCAAGAGAATCTGCCGTGTAAGTTTGTACCTTCACGGCATCCGCTCCCGCTTGCGCCATAGCCTGTATCGTCCTTAAAGCCAAATCAAAATCATGATTATGATTCGCAGACAACTCCGCTATAATAAATGTCTTATTTTCTATCATCTTGGTAACTTTTAAACATATCCCGAATTGCATCTTCCAAATGCCAAGCTGATTTCCATCCCGTAGCATTACAAAATTTAGATGAATCCATCAATATATGGTAGTTTCCCTCTTGTTTCGTGCGGTCTAAAATCAGATTATTCACATTACCAGTAACTCGATTTATCGTTTCTGCCACTTCCAACACCGAATACGAACAATTACAACCCACGTTATAACTCCCCCCTGGAATATCAGAACGAACAGCCATCTCGATGGCCGCAACGACATCCCGTACATACAGATATTCTATGCTTGTTTTACCTTCACCCCAAACTTCCAAACATTTTTTATCTACTGCCAATTTCATGTATTTCGTAAATACAACAGAATCTCGTTCTCCATAACCAAACAAACGGGCCAAACGTAAACTAACTACTTTCAAGGGTATTTTACTAGAAATGTATTCTCCCAACTTTTCCGCATATAATTTGCTCACACCATAAATCGTACTCGGAACAGGGGATTCCTCCTCTCTAAACGGTAACTTATTCATAAGAGAATAGACACTATTAGAAGACATTTGGTACACAGCTTTCACCTCAGCCTGATAAGAAGCAATAAGAACATTTTCTATAACTCCGACATTCACAGGGAAAAAATCACTTACCCGAAAAGGATTCGTATCTCGCTGCATTGTCTGCGCAACTAAATGTATCACAACATCCGCTCCTTTTAAACCATTCACTAATGATTCGACTGTATAATCCGTTTTATAAACTGCAACTTCATTTAAGAAACATATATTTGCATTTTCTTCTGCTCGTGCCACAACTAACACATTATATGCAAGATTTTTCAAATAATTCACTAAATATTTACCTAAAAAACCCGTCGCTCCCGTTATCGCTACTTTCATATCACTCTTTAATAATATAATATCCGACAACTTCCAATTGACCATTTATAGGAAGTACTTTCTCTCCATCATGATATCGAAATTCTTGGTATTCAACCAACGCTTGAGAATTCCTATATTGCTTTTCCTCAAAAATAGCCCCCGTTGGCTGTTGATAGAAATAAAGTGAGTAAGTTCCTCGATCTATGGAATGATGCTCGATCTTTTTCCCTAACAAATTTTTTATCGCATATTCTCTCAAATCATAGCCTTTGGCTGTTTTTATCAAACGCCAAATATGACAACCATCTAAACGAGGTGCTGCTTCAATAATTTTAGGTCCTCGCTTAGTGGCAACCATTTGTATATACAACACGGCATCTTTGATAGCTAATTTTCGCACCATAGTTTCAACCATACCTCTCGCGACCTCTATATCCCGATCACTAACTCTTCTAACAGGAAGTCCATGCCCTTTGGGCAAACCGAAATAAGATTTACCATACACATAACGTTCAGAAAATTCATTCACAACAACTTTGTAATCCTGAATAATAACATTGGTCGAAAATTCAATTCCTTCCAAATATTCTTCAATGATAGCTGTATTCGTATTTGATTTGCTTATCGCATTTTTTACCGCATTCTTTAATTGAGCAGCGGAATCAACCAAGACAACCCCACGTTGTCCTTGCGAATCAGAAGGTTTTACGACACAAGGGAATGTACTCCACTCTTTCAAATTTGACAAATCCGACAACGTCATAAAACGCACGTCCGAAATTTTATTCTCATTCAAAAAACGACGAAAAGATTCTTTATGGTCGAATAAATCCACTATCTCCGAATTTAAAAAATGCGGTAAGCCTAATTTTTCCGAAACTGTTGTGACCGTCTTTATTGCCAAGTCAGAGGAAACCGAATATATAATATCCGGTTGAATACTCAATGCCAAAGCCTCTACGGCCGCAACATCTATAATATTTACCAAATGAAATTTATCAGCAAGATCACAACCAGGTCCTTCTCGACGATAACCACACGCATGAACTTCCCATTGATTTTGCTTTAAATAATTAATTATATCTGCTTGCCCCGCGTTGGTTCCAAGTATTAATGCTTTCATATTTTTCAATTATTTATTATTTAATATACAACCTATCCGCCTTGCTCCTTGCCCATCAAACAGCTTTAAAGCGATTGATGACATTTCCTGTAATTGGCTAGGTTGAGAGATCAAATTTTCCAAAGCCAAACACAAGTCATTAGCAGAAACATTTTCAATCATTCCCAACGATTGAGCAATTCCTATAGCAGAACACCCTTTCAAATTTATCTCCTGATTATCTTCCAAAGCAATCAACAATAAAGGCAGTCCTAATGTAGCAGCCTCATAACTCATTCCCCCCGGAGCTAATATCCCGAAATCACATGAAAACATAAGATCGGGAATATTTTCACAATCAACACATAATTCTAGATGATCACACTGATTAGCTAGCAATCTTAATTTCGAAATATCAGGATGTTCTCCCCTCACTATGACACAAAATGTTAGATCTCTAAAGCGACAAGAAAGTTCCGGTACATATTTCAATAACGCACCTTTCGCATAACCACCGCCAAAAGACAAAAGTACCCGAGAAACACGTTTTCTGACGGTTGCTATTCCATGTAATTCTCTGTATCTTTTCCCGACAAGTACATATTCAGGACCTAAAAGGAACTGAGTTTCATCTGAACCTCGTAAATTTTTATATAACTTCATGATTGCCCCAGGACTCCCATGAAGTACGTAATCGCCATAAAATTTTTGATTTGCATGAGAATCTAGCTGTAACCAGTGGACTCCAGCCTTTTTTAAAGCCAACTGATAATCTTCCGTCACATCATAATGATCTAATATCAAATAAGCTTGCTTTTCTTTTACATATTGGATGAGCATCGTCACATCTTTTTCCAAAGAAAGTACATGATTACATATGATAATCTCTAATCCATCCAAATCATTCACTTTTTTCAAAAAATGATTTACTACATTTTCGTCATCCGTTTTTACAAAAAAAGTTAAAGAGGAACACGGTGAAATTTCTCTCGCAATATTTAAACAACGAGATAAATGGCCTAATCCTGTTCGTAACCCCGCATTCACTCGAAAAATATAGTTTCTCATAACCGACCTTGCAAAAGCTGAAATTTCATCTCTGCCAGTTTCCAATCCGTTTCCGTGTCAATATCCTGCACCCTTGACTCATTCACCACAATTCCTCCACGTTTTTGAATCCCGGCCATCCATGGTTTCACTTTATGCCAATAAAAAGTGCCGCTATCGTGATACATGGTTTCCAAATCTTGACTGCGTGTTTTCGCATATTCCGGCCATCGCATATCCATAAAACCCGTCTCATCCATCTGCAACGCCCTTAATATAGGATAAGAGAACGCAACGACAGGATACACCGTCACGAAATCGGATGACACCAATCTATCGTACGAGGATCGTATATCTTCAGGAGAAATCAACGGGGCCGTTGCCAATATGCAACAGACATTATCGAAAACCTTCCCCTCTTCCTCGTAACGCTCCATCACCTCGCGAATAACATCAGCCAAAGTTGCGTGGTCATTCGCCGTGGCTTCCGTACGAACAAAAGGTACTCGAGCACCATATTGCCGGGCAATTCCTATGATTTCTTCATCATCAGTAGATACCATCACCTCATCAAACAATCCAGATTTCAAAGCCGCCTCGATAGAATAAGCCATAATAGGCTTCCCCATAAAAGGTCTTACATTCTTACGAGGTATTCGCTTACTACCTCCCCTGGCCGGAATAATTGCCAAATTATTTGCCATAATTTTCTTTTACTTTTTCTGATACTTGATAACCAAACAAGATGACCACGTGTCATATCGATACAACTTGATCGATATGTTACTCAACATAACTTTCCGACAAATACTCCAGACTCAATGGATACATATCTCATACACCTTTCTTTATTGCATAAATGCAAGAACACTGTCGATCACGTATTGTTGCTCCTCGTCCGTCAATGTCGGATACATCGGTAAACTCAAACAATGCTTATAGTATTCTTCAGCCACAGGACAATCCCCCGACTTGTTACCCAACTCCCGGTAATAAGGTTGCAAATGAACCGGCACGTAATGCACTTGTGCCAATATTTTATTTGCTCGCAAATAATTATACAATCCCAACCGATCCTCGACTTGTATCACGTACAAGTGAAAGGCGTGATACACGTTTCCTGCCCGATAAGGTATTTTTATTCCTTGAACATCTTGAAACGCCTCATCATAACGATTAGCGATTTCCTGCCTGCGACTCAAACCGGTATTTGCCCGACTCAATTGCGAAACGCCCAATGCCGCCTGAAAATCCGTCATCCGGTAATTGAAGCCTAATTCCTGCATCTCGTAATACCATCCCCCGTGATTCTCGTGTAATAAAGCTACATCCTTTGTGATCCCGTGCGTACGATATAAGCAAAGTTTTTTATATAACTCCTTGTCATTCGTTGTCACCATACCTCCCTCTCCCGTCGCAATATGTTTCACCGGATGAAAGGAAAAAACTCCCGCATTTGCGAATCTTCCATTTCCACAATATTGTCTTTCTCCGCTGCGATCTACAAAATAACCTCCCGGAGCATGACAAGCGTCCTCCAATATCCACAAGCCATACTCATCCGCAATTTCTTTTAACTCTTCTAAATTTTGGGGATAACCGGCAAAATCGACCGGAATAATTCCTTTAAATGTTCCTTTAGGATTTTCAACCAACAATTGACGTAACTTGACAACATCCATCAAATAAGTATCCTTGTCAATATCACAAAACACAACCTCTCCTCCACAATAACGAACACAGTTGGCACTAGCTGCAAATGTCATTGGAGTCACAATCACTTTATCCCCCGGCTTAATGCCCAAGGCACAAACCGCCAAATGCAAACCAGCGGTAGCATTATTCACCGCTACCGCATACTTCACTCCCACATACTTGGCAAAAGCATATTCAAACTCCGTTATTTTTGGTCCCTGGGTCAAGTAATCTGATCGCAAAGTCTCGACCACGACTTGAATATCCTCATCCGTGATATATTGACGACCGTAAGGAATCACTTTATCTATCATTTTATCTCAAAATTAGGATCAACATACTTTTTTATCTTTTCCCGTATACTCTCGACTGTTTCCCACTCCGTGTTATTATCCGAACTATAATGGAATCCATCTGCAACCGGAACTGCATTATGATGTTTAATAAAATCTTCTCTTTTATGCTTGAATGACACCGAGGGTAATATTGCATAATAATCTCCCAGGTCTATCGTGTTCAACGCATCTGTTGTCGTAATCATTTCTTCATGCAACTTCTCTCCCGGACGAATACCCACTTCCAGACATGGTAGATCGGGAGCAATAGCTTTCGCCACATCTTTAATGTGATAAGAAGGTATTTTGGGGATAAAAATCTCACCTCCTAGGTGATGACCAATAGCAAACATCACCAAATCAACCCCCGCTTGCAATGAAATATTAAAACGGGTCATTCTCATATCCGTGATAGGTAATTCTTTTGCACCATTATCTCTTTTATTCACAAAAAATGGTATCACAGACCCTCGGGATCCCATCACATTTCCATAACGGACAACCGAGAATTTAATATTTTTAGAACCACTAATATTATTAGCTGCCGTAAATAATTTATCAGAAGTCAACTTCGTTGCACCATACAAATTTATTGGAGCACAAGCTTTATCGGTAGATAAAGCTACCACATGCTTTACACCTGATGCCAACGCAGCCTTAATCACATTTTGAGCTCCGTGAACATTCGTTTTAATACATTCTTCTGGATTATATTCGGCCGTATCGACTTGCTTGATTGCTGCCGCATGAATAATCACATCTATATCTTCACATGCACGAGTCAAACGTTCCAAATCACGCACATCTCCAATAAAAAAACGCAATTGAGGATATTGATCATGCGGGTATTTTTGCTTTAATTCAAACTGTTTCAATTCGTCCCGCGAATAAATTACAATACGTTTTACTTCAGGATAATCCCTCAAAATTGTTTCTACAAACTTTTTTCCAAAAGATCCCGTTCCCCCGGTTATTAACACAGACTTATTATTCAACATAACACTAATTAATTATTTTATTGTTATTCCTCCTTATTTATCAAACTTCTCAAATACCGAATTCCTCGACTTAAACTCCGGCACCACCTGTTTCATCAATCGCACGGAATCTTCCACCTTCACCGCCAACGCCAATTCTGTCAACCGATCGTAAGCCCCCAGTACCTCTTCTCGCTTGTACTCCCGGACTTTAGCCACCCGAATCTTATCATGTCCCGTGGGTACCGTATTTTCCTCGTTACTTAGTACTTCCTCGTACAGTTTCTCTCCCGGCCTCAGACCGATAAATTTGATCTTAATATCTTCATTTGGCGTATATCCGGCTAATCGAATCATTCTTTCTGCCAAGTCAACAATTTTCACCGGATCACCCATATCAAAAACAAAGATCTGATTTCCTGTACTCATCGTTGCCGCTTCCATCACCAAACAACATGCTTCCGGGATCGTCATGAAAAAGCGAGTGATCCTCGGATCTGTTACCGTAACCGGCCCACCTTGTTCTATTTGTTTTCGAAAATACGGTATCACACTACCGTTACTTCCCAACACATTCCCGAATCGGGTGGTCACGAACCGGGTCTTTCCCCTGATCTCTCCTCGTTCCATCGCCAGCCCCAAACTCTGCACATATATCTCTGCCAAACGTTTCGATGCCCCCATCACGTTAGTCGGGTTTACCGCCTTGTCCGTCGAAATCATCACCATCATGTCCACCCCGTACTCCACACAAAAGTCTGCCACGAGTCTCGAACCAACCACGTTCACACGAACGGCTTCGCAAGGATTCTCTTCCATCAACGGAACGTGTTTATAGGCCGCAGCATGAAACACGACCTGCGGATGAAATTTCTCAAAAGCTCCTTGCAAACGCTCTTTCTGCCGGACATCACCGATAAAAGGGGTAAATTTTAGGCTTGAAAAATTCCGTTCCAATTCAAGACGGAGTTCATGCATCGGGGTCTCGGCATTATCAAACAATACCAAATGAGCTACGCCCAAAGTTGCCAGTTGACGACACAACTCGCTACCGATACTCCCGGCAGCCCCCGTTACCATCACGACCTTTCCGGCAAAATTCGCCTCGATCTCCTTTGTGTTTATCTCGATTTCCTCCCGACCAAGCAAATCCTCAATCCGGATTTCTCGGATAACAGTTTTCTTCAACCCGTCACCCAAAACGTTTATGGGGGGAGCCACCAAGTTTTTCACTCCATGAGCCTGACAGTAACGTACCAACCCTTCAGCCACCCGTTGAGCTGTTTCCGGAGAAGGAAATAGCAGACCATTTATATTGTATTTCTTCACGAAACAAGCAAAATTCTCCTCGTCTTTAAAATAATAAACCGGCTGTTCCGAAATGGAGTAAGACTTAAGTCGCTTATCCGGATTCACGAATCCCACCACGTGATAATGCTTACTCGTGTGCATCCTTTTTTTCAACGCCACACTTTTATCATCCGTCCCGTACACCAGCACCCTCGTTTTACTTGAACGATACAGCGATATTACCAAATCATAAACAAGCACAAGCATCACCCGAAATCCGATAAGAACCACCGTTGTTACCAGAAAATCAACAAGAAAACACGCAAAAGCATGGTTATTGAACATCCGGGAAACAACAAGAGAAACTAATCCTAATAAAAGTATCTCCTTAAAAAAGATCGCAACGCCCATCTTCCCGATACTTTTTATAGTGGCATGGCGAATTATATTTTTGTTCACTCCCAACGCCATAAACACGAGCAGACTGATCAAGAACGATCCCACAATAACGAACAAGTAAGCATTCCTTGACAAGTCGACAATAAAATTGTCTACAAAAAGAAGAGCCACGAATGAACTTCCCACGGACAACAAAATGTCCACGAAAAGAACCGTCCAAGAATTAACGTACTTCTTTCTCTCGCACAAACGATCACAAATGGAATGAATGGAGTATCTCATTTATACCAAACTTCAAAAAGGAGCGTCCCCTCCGGTATTAATAGCTGATCCGGCTTCGAAGTACCGTTGAGGGTGACGCTATAACCGGGGGTTGCATCTCCCGGAATCTGAGATTTATATTGTGAATCACGTCTAAATTATTCCTTCTTACCATACAATTTGTCATGGATTGCAAACTCCCGCCTAGCCAAGATACAAAACACCCGGCCGAACAACTCCAGATCGTCACGAGTAGACAGGACAAAACGTTCTATCATTTCCTCCTCCTCCTGCTTTACACTGACGGCCAACCGAACTCGCTCTTCGGCCAATCGTACCCGTTCCGGTTCCGGCAACTCCATTGCCCCAACAACATCTTCATAAAAACAGAATGCATCCCACCATACCATCAATCCCTGACGGCCCAAATCGCGAATAGAGCCAAGCGCCTCGGAAATCAAGCTACCGGCCAAAACCCCGTTCTCCATTTCACCCGTGAAATAGTAACAACTACATAACAATCGGCAAATATTCGGGGTACGACACGGTAAAACAATTTTGTCACTTCCCCACGGGGTAAGTATGTCATAAGCCGCATCCAACGCCGTATTTAAGAAATTCAAGTCTGAATATAACTGGTAAGCATCCATCAAATCCACCACGTAACCGGCCCGAACATCTGCAGGGAGATTTTTGTTTCCAGCCAGAGGCTCTATAAACCGGGCGATCTCACGCACTCGTTCATGAATTTCATACGTCTCCCCAAAACTTTCTTCCAACCAAGGATAGACGCGAACCATCGAGTACACGGACAAGTAACCATGCAAGAATCCTGACAACGCCGGGGAGGGACAACGCCCCATTTCTAACTCACACGACCGTTTATACAATTCGTGAAATAAACCTTTTTCCATTATTTTGTATCACTCTATTCTTTCAAGAAACGAACTTGGAATATAAGAAGTAGCAATAGAGGCCACCCCATCCAAACGAATAATTACACGTTTATGATTTTTCAAACGTACCAACTCTCCTTCCAATCCTTGCAAGGGACCTTTAATAACTCTTACCCGATCACCCCGTTTGATTCCTTTGTTCAAAACCTCCACGCTACCAGTTGAGAAATCCAACAAAAACATGAAATCCTGCATTTGTTTATCCGGAACTACCAGCGAATGGCGTCCCTCTATATCTTTCAAATAAACAATATTCAACGAATGATCATTTATCAAGGAAAAACTTGTTGCCTTATCCGTCCGGATAAATATTAACCCATGAATCAAAAGCACCCGGATCTTTTTACGTCCAACGGGTGTTTCTCGCACCTGTTCTTCCTGGGGCAAAAAATTCTCGATCCCCAGTTCATCCAGCTTTCTTTTGATCAATAATTCCTGATTTACACGGGTATAAGCAGCATACCAGTTTAACTTGTTACACGCAACCATTATTTTTATTCTTTCCCTATTTTCTAGCGAACGATGATTTCCTTTGTCTCTGTAATCCCCGGACACACGAACCGCCCGGACGCGCTTCGCGCACTAACCCTGTCACGGGTCCTGATTTACGGCCATGTGTTCCACGCACTTCACTTTACACAGCAACAATGCATGAAAGCTGTCTGCACGAACGATTCATTTGAATTAAAAAACGATCGTTTAATGCGCTGCAAATATACATCAATTTTAAATATCACCATCTATTTGTCAATTTTTTTTGGATTCTTGTAATTAGATATTTACACTTTTAGGTTATCAATTTAACAGATCTGCTTTGTTAATATCATTAAACGATCGTTTTTCGATCTTTACAGCATACTAATAAACAACAAATTACCCCCTTTCCCTACCCAAAATTCTTTACAAAAAACAAATAATCTTTTCTTGAAAAAAAACTATCCATTTAACACTATATATTCTCCATAAAGGCATACAAAAGCCACCGTAATAATCTCCTCTCTCCCATCTCACACCCTTTCATCGCCCTTTCATCGCCCATTGTCAATAGAACTACAAGTGCGAATGAACTCCCCTCAAAGACTTACATCAGATTATTACATGATTATTACTATCTTTTTACCAATAATGACATCAAAATAACCCCGATGCAAAGGAACGGTACTTTAAAGCAATAGATTGACCATTTTTCTCTACCTTTGTTCAGAATTAAAAGCAAACAAGATGCTAGACCATAAACTCACGATCTTTTATCACACGGCAAAGCATTTGAACACGACAAAAGCCGCCGAGATATTACGACTTTCCCAACCGGCCATTTCCAAAAGCATCAAGGAACTGGAAAAAGGATTGGGGATCACTCTTTTTGATCGCGAGAAAGGACGGTTGATGCTTACCCCTGCCGGAAAATACCTTTTGGAACAAAGCGAAGAACTGATTGAACGGGAACGCATCATCACCTTCAACCTGCAGCACATGAAAAAAGAGTTCTCCGGAACTTTACACATCGGAGCCAGTACCACGCTATCCCAGTACATTTTACCCGAATACTTGGCCCGTTTCCGGGAAACTCATCCCTATATCGAAATAAACCTGATCAGTGGTAACACCTACCAGATCGAGCAGGAATTGCTGGATAAAAACATCCAACTCGCCTTCATTGAAGGTGTACCCTCGCAAACGGACATTCACTACATCCCTTTTTTAAAAGATGAAATCGTCCTAGTTACCTCGGCCAAAAATGATTCCCCGGAATCGATCACGAAAGAACAACTGAAGACGTTAAAATTCGTCGTTCGGGAAGAAGGCTCCGGAACATATAATATTATCCAGCGCCAGCTATCTGCAGCCGGGATGTCTATCAACGAGCTAAACCAACAGATCGTTATCGGAAGTACCGAGGGAATCAAACAATACCTCAAACACTCCGATTGCTACGCCTTGGTCTCCGTGTTTTCCATCCAAGACGAATTGTCCTGTGGCCTGCTAAAAATCATCGACATCGACGATCTCGAAATCACCCGCTCCCTCTATGCCATTCACAAGCAGGGTACCATTGATCCCTACGCCGAACTACTTCTAAGATTTTGCGAATCTCGAAACCGGAAATCAAAACGATGATAACCAATTCAATCTAAATATGCACGTTACACGTGTACCGAGTAATATCAACAACCGGAAGCTTACTCCCTGCATTATTTACAGCTCTCATAAATACAAGACATTCCTGTTCTGTCATTTTTCCTCTACAATATGCATAATACAAGAAATCCAGTGTTGTCAGATAAATAATTCTATTCTCAGAGCAATACCTTTGTATATCTTTCAGATTACTACTCCCCAACACATCCCGGTTATCCTTACAATAAACCATACAAGCACTCTCCCCTTTTCCCAAGGTTCGTTGCAACAAAAAGTATTCTTTCATTGATTCCCCTTTAGGAACAAAAGTCTCCACCCTTAATTTTGAAAAAAAATGCAGATATTTATCTATGAAATTTTTCGTCTGGGAGTTTTTGGCTATCTCATGATAAACCACATCTAATATCAAATATTCATATTCAGGAAATATTTCTGGTAGCACCGAAAAACGATCAGCCTCCATAAAATGAATAATCACATCAGCATCGAGTACTATCTTCGTTTTCCTGGGTTTCATCTATATTTATTTTATGAAGTAATTCGATATAATGACCTTCCGAAATTTTTCCTTGCTCAAATAAACCATGTGCCTTTTCCCCAAAATCACCAATAATCAATCCTTCATTTGCCGATTCATATAAAGCTGTATCATACCCAAAACACCGTGCAGAACTTTTTACTCCCAAAGCTGCAATCTTAGCACGTGTGACTTCTGTTATAAGCTTGATATTTAACAACCGATATAACAAAGCCGAACGGGAAACAGAAAAATAATGTTCAAGTTTCAAAACTGTCGCTATAGATATATTTTTAGTTGTCAACTCTGTCTCAGATATTAACTGGCATATACCAGTTTCAGGCATTAATAAGGAAGAAGCAAACATATCAGCACATTGCTCTACCGGATCCTTGCTACCATTCCCCGGATTACACTTGTGTGGTGTGGGATTTTCTTCTATATAAAGATGATACAATTCATGAGCAATCGTAAAATATTGCCTTCCTTGGGATTGATTGGAATTAACGAGCATAAAGCGATGGCCCGATTTATCTTTTAAACACATTCCCGAAAAATTTTCAGACAATGGCCTAAAAATAGTAAGAATGTTCAACTTCAAAAGTAAACTTTTTAAAGCAATGGGTTCAGACAAACTAAGCCCATTATCCGAGCGAAACTCAGAAACTTGTTTCTCGATAACAAACTTATTCGGCCTCATGTTGTGCTATACGCTCCATTTTAAGATAAGACATCACAATATCCTTAAAAATTGCTATCTCCTTCAAATCATTCTCTTCTAAATCTGAAATTCTGAAAGCTGTAGCCATAATTTCATTGTCCGCATGAATACTATCTTCAAACAACACAAATGCTTCGCAACCGAATAAATTTGAAACATTTTCCAAAACATGATAAGGAATTTCACGTATCCCCCCTTCATAATTACTATAAGTAGAGCGTTCTACTCCTATAGATTTGGCAACCTCTTCTTGTGTAAAACCGGATAACTCTCTAATTTTCTTTAGATTTTCTCCAACAACTTGATTAATCATTTTCATGAGTGTTCTCCTTTCATTTCTGTGGCAAAATTACCACTAATTTATCATGAACACAAATTTTGCCACGTTTTTCTACAAAATTTACATTCTTATCTCAAATTTGCAGGGAGTAACAATGTATTACCTCTAGTTATACTATCTGAATATTTCTTATTTCCAAAATTCATATATTTGAAAGAATTTTGCACCGAACAAATAACTAAAGATTATGAGCAAAATTCAACTGAACAAAAATCAAAAGGAAGTACTTTTCATCGTAGTTTTATTCCTTGTACCATTCCTTGATCCGGGCTTTGCCCTTTTACTAGGTTTAATTTTATCGTTGACTATCGGTCACCCGTTCTTGGCAATCAATAGCCGAATCACTCATATACTTCTCCAAATATCCGTTGTGGGCCTAGGTTTCGGCATGAACGTAGAACAAGCCATCGAGGCCGGGAAAACAGGAATCCTGTTCACCATATTTTCCATCGTTGTTACCATCGGACTGGGATTATTCTTTACCAGCAAACTAAGGGTCAACCGGGATACCGGGTTTCTCGTTTCCGGAGGAACTGCCATCTGCGGGGGAAGTGCCATCGCTGCCCTAGCTCCCGTGATTAAAGCCAAGGACAAGGACATCACCGTGGCCATGGGAACCATTTTCATGCTTAACGCCGTGGCGTTATTCATCTTTCCCGTAATCGGCCGCTGGCTGGAAATGGACGATCATCAATTCGGGTACTGGTGCGCCATAGCCATTCACGACACGAGTTCTGTGGTCGGTGCTGCTAAAACATTCAGTAACGAGGCTTTAGCCATCGCTACCACGACCAAACTGATCCGGGCACTTTGGATCATCCCGGTTTCATTGATCGCCGCCTTCTTCTATAATAAAGGAACAAACACCAAATCAAAAATATCCATTCCTTACTTTATTTTCTTCTACATTGTAGCCATGATCATCGCTACCTACACGCCGCAATGGGGACATCTCTACACACAAATCGTGGGATTCGCCAAAGTCGGAATGTTATTCACGCTATTCCTTATCGGTGCAGGCCTCTCTAAAGATACCATCAAACAAGTAGGTTTCAAACCGATCTTGTTAGGTATCATCCTTTGGATTTGCATCAGCGCTTTATCAGCTAGCGTAATTATACTACTGTAAATTAATCTATAAAGACTATAAAGTTCATAAAGTCCTTACTAATTTTAGATTCCTCTAGACTTTATGAACTTTATAGATTCTATGAACCCAAATAATTTTTTTTCAAATCTTTTAAAAATAAGTAATACAGATAGTATATATATTTGGGAACGTATTGAAAATCATATCAAAATTATCTAACGAAAATTTTTATGACAATGCGTGCAAATTATTTTAATCTGTTACTGGTACTGCTGATGGGTGTTCTTCCCATACAACTGCAGGCCTCGGAATCCGACAAGAATGTGATTCTGTACACTCCCTACACGAAAATCGCTGTTCCACCGGGAGAATCTGTAAACTACAGTATTGATGTTATCAACAACTACGATGTAGTTAAAAACGTGAATTTATCCGTGAAAGGACTGCCACGAGGCTGGAATTACGAATTGAAAGCCGGCACGTGGACCATTAGTGAACTTGCGGTCCTACCCCACGAGAAAAAGAACGTTTCGTTAAAAGTGGACATTCCGCTAAAAGTCAACAAAGGAACTTACCGTTTCACGGTGGTTGCCGAGGGACTTGGAGAACTCCCCATCGCAATCACGGTATCCAAACAAGGTACCTACCAAACCGATTTTATCACGAATCAACCCAACATGCAAGGGAACTCCAAATCCTCGTTTACCTTCAACGCCACGCTAAAAAACCAAACGGCAGAACAACAGCTCTACGCACTGATGGCGCAAGCTCCTAGAGGATGGAACGTAGTTTTCAAGGCAAACTACAAGCAAGCCACATCCGCCCAAGTTGAACCGAATGCCACCCAGAACATCACGATTGACATTAACCCGCCGGCCAACGTTGAAGCCGGAAGTTACAAGATCCCGGTACGTGCAACGACAAGCACCACCTCTGCCGAACTAGAGTTGGAAGTCGTGATCACGGGAACCTACCAGATGGAACTGACAACACCCCGTGGCCTGCTTAGCAGCGAGATCACCGCAGGAGATAACAAGAATATAGACTTAATTGTCCGGAATACCGGATCGGCAGAACTAAAGGACATCCAGCTATCTGCCAACAAACCGGTTGACTGGGAAGTAACCTTCGAACCGACAAAAATCAATCGCTTGAAAGCGGGTGAAACCGCTAACGTGACAGCCACGGTAAAAGCATCCAAAAAAGCTCTTCCGGGAGATTACGTGACTAAAATATCTACCAAAACACCGGAAGTAAACTCCTCGGCAGATTTCAGAATCGCGGTGAGAACACCCATGATCTGGGGTTGGATGGGCGTACTGGTCATCCTTGTCGCCTTGGGATGCGTGTACTACCTGTTCCGTAAATATGGAAGGAGGTAGATCATGAGCGAGCCTATCATCGAACTTCATGAGCTGACGAAAAAGTACGGGAAATTCACCGCTGTTGACCACATTAATCTCTCCGTCCAAAAAGGGGAAATATTCGGGATTCTCGGACCTAACGGGGCCGGTAAATCCACGACAATTCTGATGATGCTCGGATTGACGGACCCAACTTCCGGAACTGTACAGGTCTGTGGGATCAATTCGACCCGAAACCCGATACAGGTACGGGAAAAGGTGGGTTACCTACCGGAAGACGTCGGATTCTATGATGACATGACAGGTATCGAAAACCTGTTGTACACGGCCCGCCTGAACCGGATCCCGGAAGCGAATGCAAGAACCAAGGCTGAGGAATTACTCGAACGGGTAGGGCTACCGGTTGACACACAGAAGAAAGCCGGGAAATACTCCCGGGGTATGCGCCAACGCCTCGGACTGGCGGATGTGCTGATCAAACAACCGGAAGTGATTATCCTTGACGAACCGACATCCGGCATTGACCCGGCAGGGGTTCAGGAATTCATGGATTTGATCCGGCAACTGAGAGAGGAAAACGGGCTGACCGTACTATTCTCTTCCCATCACCTGGATCAAGTTCAGCAAATCTGCGACCGGGTAGGCCTGTTCGGGGGAGGTAAACTCTTGGCAGAAGTCAACGTCAACGAGTTACAAAACGAGGAACACGGGCTCGAAAATATGTATAACCGTTATTTCGGAGGAGGAAAAAGCCATGAATAAAATACAAAGTCCGTTCTGGGTTATTGTCCGTAAAGAAGTGGCCGACCATGTCAGAAGCTGGAAATTCATTATCCTAATAGCCATTATCGCACTGACTTGCATGGGTTCCCTCTACACGGCATTAACCAATATCGGGGCAGCCATCAAACCCAATGATCCCGACGGTTCATTCTTGTTCTTGAAACTATTCACCGTATCCGACGGCACCCTGCCCTCGTTCGTGATCTTCATTAACTTTCTCGGACCGTTATTAGGCATCGCGCTCGGGTTTGATGCCATCAATTCCGAACAAAGCAAAGGAACGCTTAGTCGCATCCTGTCCCAACCCATTCACCGGGATTACCTGATCAATGCCAAATTCGTGGGAGCCTTGATCGTTATCGGGAGTATGTTACTAACCCTGGCACTTCTGGTTATGGGATTCGGGCTAATAGCGATAGGGATACCGCCGACCGCAGAAGAGTTTTTACGCATTATAGCCTTTGTGGTGGTTAGTATTATTTACGTGGCCTTCTGGCTGAACTTATCCATTTTCTTTTCAATAAAGTTCAAACAGGCCGCCACCTCGGCTCTGGCATGCGTGGCCGTATGGTTATTCTTCAGCGTGTTTTACAACATGATTATCAACTTGGTCGGTAAAGCTATCAGCCCCTCGGCCATGGCTAGCGCCTACCAAGTCATCAGTTATCAGAAATTCATGCTCAACCTATTGCGTTTTGCCCCGAGCATGCTCTTCAACGAGGCAACCACGACACTACTGATGCCCTCGGTTCGTAGCTTGGGCCCCTTGACCATGGAACAAGTTCATGGGGCAATCCCCAGCCCGCTACCACTGGGACAAAGTTTAATGGTTGTCTGGCCGCAACTCACGGGACTGATTGCTGCCACCGTCATCTGTTTCGCACTCTCGTATGGTTCTTTCATGAGAAAGGAAATCAGATCCCGATGATGCAAAGCGGAATGTCAAAATTGTTTTTGACATTCCGCTAGTTTATAAACTTCACCAACTTTTTCCCCTCGAATTTGTGAATTCATAAAAACCACATTATCTTCGCACGACTATAAAAAACGAGTATGATTAAAACTTTTATACTGGCAGTTCAAACTGCACCTACAAACAACGCTGGAATGAATCTATGGGATATGGTCGTGATGGGCGGCTGGTTGATGATCCCCATATTTATATTGTCTGTTATCATTATCTACATCGCTTGCGAAAGATTCTGGCTTATTCGCAAAACAGGACTAACGGATGTCCCTTTTATGGAAAAAATACAAGAAATCTTGAAAACCGGAAACACACGTGTCGCACTCGAAGAATGTGAAAAAGAAGGCTCCCCACTGGCACACACCATCGCCAAAGGAATCAAAATAAGTAACGAAGACCCGCAAGAAATTCGCCAGGCCATGGAAGACACGGCCAATTACGAGGTCGCCAACTTGGAACGAGGCCTTCCGACCTTAGCCACTTGTGCCGGAACCGCTCCCATGATCGGATTCTTGGGAACCGTGGTCGGGATGGTACAATCTTTTTACGATATGTCCATGGCCGGAAACAGCATCGACATAGGTCTCCTCTCCCGGGGTATCTACACCGCCATGATCACCACCGTGGCCGGGTTAATCGTCGGAATCATCGGACAGTTAGTCTACAACTTCTTGGTTGCCCGTGTTGACAAAATCGTTTTCCGCATGGAACACTACTCTTCTGAACTTATCGAATACCTCCGTACCAAAAAATAATTTTCAATTATATCGTCATGGCAATAAAACGTAAAAGCAAGATCAACCCGAATTTCAACATGTCGTCCATGACCGACATATTCTTTCTATTGTTGCTATTCTTCATGATTTCCTCGACGCTGATCAATCCCAACGCTTTAAAATTATTATTGCCCAAAAGCACGAATCAAACTTCAGACAAACCTGTTACTGTCGTGTCTATCGACAAAAACTACACGTTCTACCTGAACGAAAAAGTAATCCCGTTCTCCATGCTGGAGCGTCGACTCGTGGAAGAACTACGGGAATTGGAAGATCCGTGTATCTCTCTTCAAGCAGATAAATCTGTTCCCTTAGAACAAATCGTGAAGGTGATGAACATTGCCAAAGATCACAACTACCGCCTTATCCTAAGCACGGAACCCGAATAGCCTCTAAAAATTCATACTACCGGATTAACACAGAACAGGTTCACGAAAAAAATAATCGTGTAGCTGAAACCTATCGTCCAAGTCGGCGTATACAACCTCACAAGTGAGCAAAACTTGACATTTATCGCTTGCAATGATTATCTCGTTGTAGATAAATATATTAGCAACAATTGTTAAACTAAAACTAACACAGTATGAAACGTTTATTATTTTTATCATTCATCGGGCTGTTTGCACAGTTTCTGGTATCATGCTATCCCGGAGGCGCTGACAACGTGGAGGAGATGGACGTTGCCATAACGAATTATGACAAAAATGCGGACTTCACCAAGTACACCACATTCTCGCTCCCCGACACTATTGTTTATTTCGTGGCAAAAGGAGAAACTCCGAACCACGAATTCGATGCCCAAATTTTACAACTGGTAAAAGACAATTTTACCCAACTCGGATACTCGTACATCGAACCGACTAGCGAGGAGGATCAACAACCGAGTTTCATTGTCACCGTATCAGCTTTCTCTAACGTGAACTACTATTATGGCTCAGACTACTGGTATAACTACTGGGGTTGGTATCCGGGATGGAACTGGATATGGGGCCCGACATGGGGTCCGGGTTGGGGTCCTTCATACCCGTGGTACCCGGTAACGGTATACTCTTACAGAAGTGGTTCCATCGTGATTGACATGATCGCAACCAACCAAGAAGCCAGCTCAACCAAGAAAGTTCCTGTACTCTGGAGTGGTATCGCCGACGGTTTGTTACAAGGATCAAAACAATCTATTATTGACAGAATGGAAACGACGATTGACCAGTGTTTCATCCAGTCACCGTACTTGAAAAAATAGTAGGATAGATCATTAATTGTCAATTTTAAATTTAAATGATTATGAGAAAGTTATTAATTATATCGCTCATACTATTCGGGCTAAGCCCATTAGTAAAAGGACAAATGCTGAACTTAAACTACCAGATGTCTGTTCCACTTGGAAAAATGAATGACTATGCCGGCAAAATGAGTTTCCGGGGTATGGATCTTGAATACCATCATTTCCTAAACGAGAAATTCTCTATCGGGGGTATGATCGGTTGGAATACGTTCTACAAGGACAAAGGTAAATTAACGGGAGACTTCCTGTTCAAAGGCAGTAAAGATATACACACGATCACCGGTTATCAATACCGTTACATCAACACGGTACCCATCATGGTGATGGGACGTTACTGGCTAACAGATCAGAACACCACGTTAAGACCTTACCTGGGACTCGGATTAGGTACCAGTTGGACAGAACTAAAAACCGATCTGGGACAATTCACTGCCACAAACGCAAGATGGCAATTTGCTTTCGCACCTGAAATAGGTACCATTATCCCCGTCAACGACCAATTTGCATTCAACATCGGGGCTAAATACACCTACGGAACCAAATCTGGCAAAGTAGAAGCCATGCAAAACTTCACGATCAGTGTAGGTATCGTTTTTATGGGAAATTAAACAGGTTAAAACAACTAGGTAATCAATAGGGAGGCGTGTCAAAAGAGATTTTTGGCACGCCTTTAATTTATATAACTCTGACGTTACTGATTCAACCATTGTTTGAACTCTTGAATTCTCTCGGAACTCACGATTGCCTCAATTCCAGCAGGAGGTACCGGGATTAACACGATCTTGATTCTACTATTGGAGTATTTCACCATTTCTTTGATCGAATTATAGCTGATAATAAATTTTCTGTTGATCTTGAAAAACTGTGCCGGATTCAACTTCGTCTCTATACCACTGATCGTTTGATCCAAAATATAATTTTGCCCATCACGGGTGAAAAGTACCAGATACTTCCCGTCTGCCATGAAATAGGCAACATCTCCCACCGTCACGGACTTCATCTTCGTCCCCACGGTAACCAAAAAACGCTCTTGATACACGGTCAACGATGCCACGGGGAAAGGAGTATTCGTCGGCGAAAGCGATTCCAGCTTATTCAAAGCTTGCTGCAATTCCTCCTTGTCAAAAGGCTTTAATATATAGTCAATCCCTTGGTACTTGAATGCCTTCAGCGCATATTCATCATAAGCCGTGATAAAAATAACCGGTGCCGTAACCTCCACCTGCTCGAAAATATCGAAACTCTGCCCGTCCCCCAGATGAATATCCATAAAAATCACATCGGCCTTATTCTTCTTCAACCACTTCACGCTCTCGCTCACCGAATCCAGTTTCGTCAATATCGTGATCTCTGGGGCCACCTCTCCCAACAACCGTTCAAGCTCTGCCGCAGCAAGATATTCATCCTCAATTATAATTGCATTCATAGGCTATTTTTATCAATACTTCCTCCGGATGATTCTTTCATCCATCGTTTCAGTATTCACAAAAATAGCGAAAATAATTCACGAAACAATAAAAATAGCCGTGGGGAACCACCCCCACGGCCTTCCAACTACTAGATCAACCTAGTAACATACAAATTAATTGTGCAAATTCGGATTAGATTCCGTTGCTTCTTTCGGGAAAGATATGGTATAACGAACATCATCTTGAGTTAGAGTTGCCGTTCTCTCTTCACCATTTAAAACATAGGTTTTCTCCATACTTGGGCGAGTAGTACGACGTAAATCAAACCACCGATGTCCCTCGATTGCTAATTCTCTTGCACGTTCATTAGCAATTTCCTCAATTAACTGATTCTGATTCATACCATCTATCTCGACAGCTTTTTCCGCATAATAATCCGGAGTTAATCGATTAACCATCAATTCTTTTAATCGAGTCTTTGCGAGTTCAAGTCTTCCTTCCACATGAGCCGCAGCTTCTGCCGCAATCAAATATATTTCTCCACTCCTGAAGGTAATTCTCGCATTATTACCGTATTCTCTTTTACATACATAATAATCTCCATTCTCTTTAAAATATACCCCTAAACGTTTATCGCCCGCTTGATTATATTTCTCCAATAATTGAGAGGTAATATGCATTCCTCCATTCAAATAGTAACTACCAATCACTTCCAAAGACATGATCGCCTCTTTAGATGTAACTAAAGCCGGATCTCCCGCTGTTGCCTCATTCAAATTTTCTAAAGAACATGAAGGGATCAATTCTTCTGCCAATTCTAAGGCATCTTCCCAATCTTGATGGTATAGTCTCACTCTGGCTTCAAGAGCCATAGCAGATCTTTTTGAGAAACGATACTGGACATCCCGAGATTGTTGTTCCACTTGTAATAACTCCCGTCCTTCCTTTATATCTGCGAATATCTGATTATACACCTCTTCGACAGTTGCCGCTTCATATTTTTGCTCTATATCTATTTGAGTCGCGATAGGAATTCCTCTATCAGATATTGCAGATTCAGGTTTATAGGGCTTTCCATATAAATTCAACAAATCAAAATGAGTATAAGCACGAAGCAATAAAGCTTCTCCCTTCACTTGCTCCCTAGAATCTTCTTCTGTATCCTCCTCCGCAGACATGATATCCTCAATAACGCTATTAGCATAAAATATTGCTTTATATGGATTACTCCAAGGATAGTTTACAGTCGTATTCGGAGAATTATCCTGCCATATTGCAAAATCTATATAGTCCATATAATAACTATCTCCAACTATCGGCATTACCTCGTCCGAACGAAGTGACAACAAATATTTATATTTCGGAAATGCACTATATCCGTTAGTAAGCAACGCTCTAAATTCCGTAACTTTTTCTGGAATAACCTTACCAGTCGGTACTATATCCAAGTAATTACAAGAACTTAGCACAAACATTGAACAAATTATATATAATATTTTTTTCATATCCGCCTATTTAAAATGTTATATCTAAACCACATGAAAACGTCTTTGGAAGAGGTTGTGCATATATATTTCCCCAGGTTTCCGGATCAAAATAACCTTTATAGCTTGATGCGATTACAAACGGATTACGAGCCTCAAAACTAATTCGAGCACTACCTAAACGTAATTTCTTTATAACCTCATTAGGTAAAGTGTATCCCAATCGGATACTATTTACTCTCAAATAGCTCATATCCTTAAACCAATAATCGTAATTTTTAAACGAATTAGCCGGATCATCACTATTATACCAATTATAAATCATAGCATCATTCTCATTATTTCCTAATACTTTAGGATACAATCCCGTGGTATTGGAAGACGACCAAATCTGAGAAACCCTGTTTGAGTAATTTGATCCCGGAGATGTTGCGGAAGGATTATAAAATGGTGTTTCCTGCATAGTTTGATCAATAATAAAACTCGTACTAATTGTCAAATCAAAATTTTTATAATAGAAACGATTTATAAAACCTCCAGTAAATTTAGGCTCTGTTGTTCCTGCATACGTGAACAGATTTCTATATTCTTCAGCTGTCAGATTTGACAATGTCATAAATCCATACAAATCTTCAAGATTGAAAAATTCTTGCATAGAGACTTTCTGACCTTCCTTCCAAAACATTTGCATACCATTCTCATCCAAACCTGCCGTATTCAATTTAAACAAGGCGCCAATAGAATGTCCTTCCAATGAAGGGGTATACGAATCATCTCTCACTTGAATTTTATCAACATTACTCGTGTTATGCGCAATATTAAAATCCATAGTCCAACGGAAATCTTTGGCTCGAATATTTACTGTTGATAAAGAAAATTCAACTCCTTTATTTGTTGCTTCAGCCCAATTCATGGTTGAAAACTCGAAACCATTTTCTTGAGGAATAGATCGCATTCCTATTAAATCCACACTCTTCCGATAGTACGCATCAACACTGAACGAGATTCTATTATCAAATACACCCATATCTACTCCCACATTCCAGTTCTTTGTCTTTTCCCAACGCAAATTCTGGTTTGGAGGGGAGGAAACAGAAATAATCGGTTCTGAATTTCCTGGTAAAATTGTTGTAGTATTCCAATCTCCAACAACAAAAGGAGACGTATTCTTGTCAACATTTCCCTGTAATCCATAAGATATACGCAATTTCAAATTAGAAAGCCAATCGGCACTACTCATAAAACTCTCCCGATCAACATTCCATGCTGCAGACAATGCCCACAATGGTAAATATTTATACTTCTTGGCAACACCAAACAAATTTGATCCGTCAAAACGCATACTTCCAAATATTGTGTACCGGTTGTCATACGAATAAGACGCTGTCATATAATATGACAAATAACGGTTCTCTGTTTCTGTTTTCTGATATTGTACAAACTTTGAATCAGAAGCCGAAGAAGTTGTCCCTTCCGGGAAAATAAGAGGTTTTGTCGCCAAAGAACGGGGATCAAATCCAAAACCTTTCGTATGAATACTTGTACTTTTATTCCCACGCATCTCAAAACCTGCCATGAAATTAACAGAATGCATCTCTGCAAAAGTCTTGTTAAACTCTCCCTGCAATTTCCACTGATACTGAGTCATATCATCATTCCAATTTTGAATAATCCCTCCATCTGGCAAAAAATACTGATTGTCCCCATAGGCGGTAAATTCTCTGTATTTACGCACAAAATATGTTTCTTGATCTGCAAATTTTTCAGTACTGGATCTCTCAATCTGCATAGATACTTGCGTGGATAAGTTCAACCAGGTAACAGGTTTATAAGCTAATGAAAGCATGGGTTTCACCGCAAAATTTTTCAACCAATAATCCGTGTTTTTACGTTCTTCCAACATATTAAACTTTAATCTGGCTTCATTATTTTTTAATCCATCAATATCCTCGTCATAAACATATTTCCCATTTTCATCTTTTGCTTCCAAATAAGGATTGACAGTTCGAGTATAGTTAGATGCATTTGTAAAAGCATCTGTATCTGAAAGATAACTTCCCCGTTTACTATGAGTTAAGAATAACGAAACTCCTAATTGCAAATTATCTCTCAAATCAAAATCCGTTTTCATCGTTCCGTTAAAACGCTCAAAACTAGTACCAATCGTTGTTCCCTTCTCATTATAATAACCAGCAGAAACATAATAACGAGTTGACTCAGATCCTCCGGAAACACTAATATTGTATTGCTGATTCACGGCATTCTGATAAACTTGATTGCCCCAGTTAGTTCCGGAACTTCTCAATTTATTTATTGCCTGCTGAGCTTCTGAAGATATTGCATTAAAACCACCATCTCGGTAAACTCCCAATTGATCATATTCAGTAAGAATACGAGAAACAGCACCTCTATCCGTTTGATAAGTCAAATTCGGATTGGCAGCCATTCCCAACTCAAAATCCACTTTCTCAGAAGCATTCATCAGATTCAACTTTCCAAGATCTGGTCTTGTTGTTACGAACATCGCAGCAGAAGCATTTACCCGCATCTTTCCGGCAGTTCCTTTCTTCGTTGTCACAACAATAACTCCATTCGCAGCACGAGCTCCATAAATAGCTGTAGCCGATGCATCTTTTAAGATCGTTATACTTTCAATATCTGCCGGATTCACACCAGCAATTGAAGTATTATACAGATTGTCAATATTATCCTTATCACTAAAATCTGTAGGAATATCATTCCCTTCCAGAATCATCCCATCCAATACCCAAAGTGGGTCTGTGCTTCCTGTTAAAGAAACCGTACTACGAATACGCATTTTACTCGGGGCACCTGGAGCTCCATTCGTTGGAATTGCAGTCATACCCGCCACTTGTCCTTCCAACAACTGATCGATACTGGCAACACCGATACGTTTTATATCGTCCATCTTTACGGTCTGAATTGCCGATGTCGATTTACGTTTCTCGATCTGTTGGTAACCTGTCACCACCACCTCGGTCAACTGCTCCTGATCCGGTTGTAACATAACCTTAAATTCCGTGGTCTTCGTCACGTCCAGTTTCGCATTTTTATAACCAACAAAACTAACCACCACATATTTCACCGCTTTCGGCACTTTCAATTCAAACTTTCCGTCAAAATCAGTAATTGTTCCCTTCGGGCCGAGATTCTTAGCCTCTGCCGCATCCGGGTCTATCATTACCGTAGCTCCAATCAAAGTCTCGTTCGTCACGGAGTCCATCACGACTCCTTTGATCGTACGATAGTCGCTCTCGCTTTGGGCAAACAGCCAAAGCGGACACAATAACGCAATCAATAATAAACTTTTCTTCATGCTAACTTATTTAATTTGTATGTTATAAGGTGTAAAATCATCTCATGTTCAACGCCTCTTTAATCCGAATAATCAAATCCTCGTAATGATTACGAGTTTCTACATTACCCGTGTTTCGTTTATTTTCCGCTAATTTTAAAATTTTCAACAATTCGCCTCTCTTCACCGATACAGCCTCGGAAACTCTACCCATGGAAGAGAAGTGTAAGGTCCTCAATTGAACCTCTTCTCTAGGCTCAATCGTAAATTCGGGTACTTTAGAGGCAAAACAACACGTGTTTGAATGATGCAACGCTTTCTTGGTCGTTTTCTCCACAGCCCTGTTCGAGCTAACGATGATCGCATCGACAAAATTCTTTTGTGTCATCCGCTCGTAGATAGATAAGTTACGCCCAGCCTTACTGCTGGCAAATATCACGTTATGAATATCCGCAAACATCTCTTCCGGCGTGTAACTCTTCGTCCGGCCTAAAGTCGCTTCAGAATCAAACATACGCAACAAACGCTCGTCCTTCAATAGATTATAGAATGTAGCGTACTGCAACTCACGTGCAACCGTGTAAGGAGAATATTCCACGCCCATCTGAATCGGGTAACTCTTCTTCCATACCTCAGCACCGAATAACCATTCCGGAACGATAAATACCTCTTCAATCAAGTACTTCACGCTCTCTTTTTGAATCTCTTTCGGTACCGGGATATACCGATCTTCCGGACTTCCCTTCACCGGGTTATTGATATAAATACCTCCCACATTAGCCGTAACATGCCCGGCATACATCTTCCATTGGTTAATCACCGCCATCAATAATTTTCCTGCCTCCGCAAAAGATTCTCCATCTTCCTCTGTCCATGCGACAATATTCGGAACAATCCGTTTCAGATTCATGATCCCGTAACGATTGGCTTTCACGATGTCATCTCCAAGGTCTTCATCCTGAGAACGAGGATCGATCGGATCTTTCGGGTCTTGTTGTTCGCCATACCAATACATCGGGTCGCCTTCATGCTCTTGAATCCATTCATTCAATATCGGCAACTCCTCTTGTGGTGTCTCCGTGTCTAACCAACGATAAGCCCAGTTGATCGCAAACTTGTCATACGTCCCGATTTTAGGAGTAATTTCCTGTACCCCGTCTCCCGGTTGAGCCACGTAGTTAAAACGTGCGTAATCCATGATAGAACTTGCCGTTCCACCCATTTTTGCAGTAAAGCTCGGGGATCTCAAAGAATCCACGGGGAAAGCATGAGAAGCACCCATGTTATGTTTCAACCCGAAAGTATGCCCTACCTCGTGAGAAGAAACAAAGCGGATAGCGCTTGCCATATGCTCATCGCTCAGTTTATTTGCACGGGCTCTCGGATCTATCGGTGCTGTTTGCACTCGCATCCAAGTATGTAATAATGACATCACGTTATGCCACCAAACCACGTCAGCCTCGATAATCTCTCCTGAACGGGGATCAACCACGGACGGCCCCATAGCATTAGCCTGCTGGGATGCTGCATAGGTGATGACGGAATAACGAATGTCATCTATGTCAAAATCTTCATCCCCTTCCGGTGCATCCTTCGCAACAACTGCATTTTTAAAACCTGCCGCCTCAAATGCGGCCTGCCAATCCCGTACTCCTGCTTTAATCTCTTCTCTCCACTGTTTCGGGGTAGAAGGATCTATATAAAACACGATCGGTTTTACAGGCTCTACGACCTCTCCTCTTTTATATTTCTCTACATCTTCCGGTTTGGGTTCCAATCTCCAACGATGAACGAATTCCCGTTTTTCCACTTGCTGTTGCTCATCTGTAAAATAAATATGCTCCGTGGCAAAAAAACCTACACGGGGGTCGGCGAAACGTGGCTTCATAGGAACCTTAGGTAATAACACCAAATTTGTTGTAGTTTCAACCGTAAGAGGTACCGCCACGCCGCCATCAACCACCTGCGTCGTCATCAACGCCTTTACCACCACATTCTTGGGGAAAACCTTCACGCCCAATATCTTCGACAAGTCCTTCTTTACCGAACCGCCTAAAGCAATTTCATTATATATATCATTAAAACTTTTCTCGCTTCCGTCAAAAATCTTGTTCACCTTGATAACCACGGACGTAGAATCCTTCCCGTAAGCCTCAATCGGGAAATACTCGATCACGGACTCGCGATAATTGGCCTTCACAGATTCACTGATCGCATCTTCCTCGGGAACACTTACCTTTCCATTGTAAGTTGTCACCCACACCTTGTTCATAGATTTATCTTTATAGAAACGCACGAGCTTGTCATTCGATTCCATTCCTCTATTCAAGCCCGCATCATTTAATTCATAAGGTACTCCCGATACTTTATTAACGATTAGAAGATCACGTCCCATCAAAGAATCAGCCACCTCAAAATAATAATCATTCCCAACCGTTAAAATCTTTACCATACCTTCAGTAATTCTGGCTTTCTTCACCAAATCCCCGTAAGTATCCGGTTTGGACACTTCCGTTGTATCCTTGGCATGTTTTTTCTTTCGTCTTTCCAGAGAATATCCCGGTTCTGACAATAATGATAGGGCAACAAGGGTTATCGCACCTAAAATGAATGTTTTTGTTCTTACCATACTTCTTTTATTCATTAAATCTATCTGGTTAACTGATTCTTTACAATGATAAGACAGATTTCAATCAATAAAAATAAAAGGGGAGTGAAACCCCGAAAAAAAGGAGTGAATCATCGATTTTTTGTTATAAACGATTTTTCAAAAGAGGTAGCTGACAAACGTAACATCCATTTTCACAATTACATACAAATTTCTCACCAGAATAAAAGTCATAAATGGCCTGAATACGTTCGAAACCCACGCCCATAGACTCTTCGCTAGATTCTGCACGGGGCTGGTAATTATTCTCCACGATTAAACATTCATCCCGATCATAAATTTTAATGCACAAGGGATTTTGTAAAGTCACCTGGTTATGTTTTATAGCGTTCTCTACTAACATCTGTAAACTGATCGAAGGCACCTTTGCTTCCAAACAATCCGGTCTCACATCTATAGACAAATCCAATTGCTCCCCAAAACGAATCTTCTGCAAAAAATAATATTGCCGGGTAAACTCGATCTCTTCCTTCACCGTGGATAAGCTTTCGTTTCTTGTCTCCAGCAAATAGCGATACACCTTCGATAACTTCAACACAAATTCCCTCGCCAACATCGAATCCGAACCAATTAACACACTCAATGAATTCAAGGAATTAAACAAAAAGTGAGGGTTAATCTGATTTTTCAACTGCTGTAAATGCAGCTCCATAGACTCCTGTTCCAAACTACGTCGCAAACGGTATTCCCTACGCCATTTATGCTGGGCAAAAAGTAACAAAATTGCGAATATAACTACCGTAATCAAGGCAATCATCGCCGTGTAACGATGAAATTCATCCAATATCTCCCGATTTCCATACTGCGGTACGTTAACAGCAATCACCCACTTTTCACTCCCGACAAGTAGGGGATAGTAAATTCGAAGTACCTGTGAAGACAAGAAATTAGAATGAACCATAATTTCCAATTCACTCTGACTTTTTAATACTTCCTTGATAGAATCCAACTCTTCCTTTTGGAAAGGTGAAGTCCCCAATAAATTTTCATCAGGATGCGAAAGTAATATCCCCCGTTCATTTACAATAAACACGTAACTTGACACCTTCCCTGTAACCTCTGCAAAATATGAATGTAAGTCTGTCAACGAGATATCAAATCCAAAAAGAATACGCCGGGTCGCTGCCGGTTCAATAGCCTCGATTGTCGTCCAGTAAGTCCTTCCATTCTCGTGGTACGTACCACTAAAATGGTAATCCGTATGTGAATCCAATAATGTATACATATACTTTAACTCAATCCCGGAAAGTTTCATCTTACGTAACTCGGAACTATTCCGTTCCAATAACCGTAGAGAATCATTAGTTCCCCTGAAAAACCAAGTTCTACTTAATTTCGGGTCCAATTGTTGCATCGTCTTCAAAAGCGAAAATAAATCCTGCTCCCGGTAAGATTCACTTTTCCCAAAAAACTCTCTCGCTAATCGCTGTAATTCCTCGGTTTTCTTAAATTCATACGCAACTGATTCTGCCCGGTATCGACAAGCCTCTCGTGCATTCGCATTATTCATATCGTTTCCCACATCACTAATCTTTTCCCCTATTAAATAAATAGCAGCAATGAATAAAGCTAATAAGATTAATCCTATCGATATTATATTTGTCCGAATTTTCATATACACAAAGGTAATGAAAAAATTTTACCCGCGACAAGTTACAGGTTACAAGTTGGCAGGTTAGAGGTCTGCCTGTACAATTGAAAAAC